>ERZ802822.675-NODE-675-length-23186-cov-7.320351_pt1 | contig 23186 bp, 16 predicted proteins | sample MGYA00345649_ERZ802822 | MGnify/ENA primary metagenome ERZ802822 (study PRJEB30503, sample SAMEA104212359) | marine metagenome | biome: Westerlies Biome; feature: [SRF] surface water layer (ENVO:00010504) within the epipelagic zone...; material: water...
CCCTCACTCGCGGCAACAGCGACTAACGCCATATCGATACTACTCACGCCAGATATCATTGTATTAATAAAACGGTGATGTCCAGGTACGTCAATAAATCCAATGCTCTCGCTATTTTCGTGTAAAAATGCGTAACCGAGGTTGATTGAAACACCCCGTCTTTTTTCTTCCTCTAACGTGTCCGTATCAATTCCAGTGATTTGTTTAATGAGCGTAGTTTTTCCGTGATCGACATGTCCCGCCGTGGCTACAATCATCCAAGTAACTCTCTGATCATGCTCATTTGAGCAATAAATTCTTGGTCGCAGTCCAGGCACCTCAAGTCCAAAAACAACTTTTTATCATTGAGGCGGCCAACTACTGGACGGGGCAATAATCGGAGCGCTTTGGATAAGGCGCGTAATTGGAAATCTTTGCCTGAAGTTATTGCTATACCAAAGCTAGGGATATTTTGAACAGGCAAAGCGCCACTGCCTATCTGACTAAAACAAGGCTCAGCCTTGATAATATAATTAGATGGAAGGTATTCTTCCAAGGCTTGGCTAATCGTTTGACTCTGCTGCATTATTTTACTGACATCTCTTGATAAAAATCTAAGAGTAGGGAGAGATTCAGATAACTTTTCAGGATGTCGGTATAACTTCAGTACCTCATGCAAGGCAGCCAATGTGATCTTGTCAGGGCGTAATGCTCTCCTTAGAGGATTACAGCGGATATATTCAATCAGTTCTTTTTTGCCTGCAATAATTCCACTCTGTGGCCCACCAAGTAACTTATCTCCACTGAAGGTTACTATGTCAGCACCATTTTGAATCGCATTTATTACCGTCGGTTCTTGCGGAAGGCCATACAGAGAAAAATCAATTAAATTCCCACTTCCCAGATCACAAACAAATGGAAGTCCCTCTTTTCCAGCCAATTCTGCTAACTCTTTCTCACTAACTTCTGCAGTGAAGCCTTCTATTTTAAAATTGCTAGTGTGCACCTTCATAAGCAAAGATGTACGCGGATTTATAGCTTTAGAATAATCTTTTAGATGTGTTCTATTAGTCGCACCGACTTCTACCAGCGTGCAGCCAGATCTCTGCATTATGTCGGGAATCCTAAATGACCCGCCTATCTCAACTAACTCACCTCTGGAGACGGGTATCTCGCCATTTTCAGCTAATGTATTAAGCACTAACAGCAACGCAGCAGCATTGTTATTCACAACCGTTGCGGCTTCAGCACCAATTAATTCACAAACTAATGCCTCTATATGGTCATCTCGTTCACCTCTACTACCATCATCAAGATTGTACTCAAGATTAGTTGGTGAGGCTGCTACTCTGTTTATTGCATCAATCGCTGTTTGTGGAAGTACTGCACGACCGAAATTTGTATGAAGAACAGTGCCCGTTAAATTAATAATTTGCTTGAGCGAAGACTCATCGGCAAGGTTAAGACTTCTCTCCACCTCCCTTGAGATGGAGTCGACAGTAAAATTACCTACAAAATCAGAAGCCAAATTTTTCCTAAGATTTTCAATCGCACGACGAATCTCTGCAACTACCCTGGTTTGTCCCCATTGACTAACAAGGTGTTGTGAATGCTGGATAACAGCATCAACAGACGGGAGATTCCTTCGAGCGTCAAGTTTTGTCATTTTTGGACTTTTAAATTTATCCATTGTAGCTTCTCTTAACTACGCCCCTTACAACCATGAAGAAAAGTGTAACTCAAAGCGTTTAAGTTTTTATTACCAAGTATCTATGTAGGCGTGCTTCTTTCCTTCTCGATGTGGCACAGGCGGTAGTCTCTTTAACCCCTGAGCAATCCAAGATCTTGTGTCAGCCGGATCAATAACATCATCTAACCCACCACCCACTGCTGCATTTACCGCCTTTGCAGACTCATACTCTGTCTCTACTTTTTCATTGAAAACTCTAAGTTTCTCTTCTGGATCCTCTATCTCCATAAGCTCTTTTCGATACCCAAGCTTAACAGCACCTTCGATATTCATTGCAGCAAATTCAGCAGTTGGCCAGGCAACTGTTGAGAAAGCCACAAGAGAGCTACCACCACACATAGCTTGAATACCCAAGCCATAAGCTTTTCGAACTACCACACCGAATAATGGTGTTGTTAAGTTAGCACCAGTATTAAACATTCTCGCCGAGTGCCGAACAAGAGCAGTTGCCTCGACTTCAGGCCCAACCATCAATCCAGGGCAATCCATTAAACTTAGAATAGGAATATCAAATGCATCGCAGAGTTTCAAAAATCGCGCGCCCTTATCAGCACCATCTGAATCAATAGCACCTGACAAGTGGTGTGGATTATTAGCAATGACACCCATCGGCTTTCCTTCAATTCTGATGAACGAAGTAATAATCCCGATACCAAATTTCTCTCTCACCTCAAGCACAGAATCAACATCTGCAATAGTTGAAATAACATCTCGCATATCATAGAGACGAAGACGATTTTCTGGCACTACATGCCTCAACAGCCTCTGGTCAGGAGACTCCCAACTCTCTAAGGAGCCTTGGAAATAAGATAGATATTTCTTAGCAACCACAACTGCCTCTGCTTCATCTTCCACCAGAATATCAACTACACCATTGGGAACTTGGAATGACATAGGCCCTACCTCTTCAGGTGAATATATGCCTAACCCGCCACCCTCAATCATTGCTGGACCACCCATTCCAATGGTTGAATCTTTCGTTGCGATGATCACATCACAACTAGCCAATAGCACCGTGTTTCCTGCAAAACATCTACCATGATTCACACCTATCATTGGGACAGCACCCGAAAGTTTAGAAAATTGAGTGAACGTAGTCGTATCAAATGAGACCCATGGCCCAAGCATATCCTCTCCAGGTCGCCCACCCCCACCTTCACTAAAGAGAATCAGTGGAAGGTTAAATCGCAGAGCAAGGTCAAACATGCGATCTTGTTTATAGTGACCGCGATGGCCTTGTGTACCAGCCAACACAGTATAGTCATAGTGAATTATCATCGCCGAAGAAGCCTCTTCACCAAAGAGATCAGAGTTAATTGTGCCTGTACCAGCTATTACTCCATCAGCAGGTGTTTTCTTTCTTAGCGTATCCATATCATGTCTTTGATGCTGCCTTGCAACAATAAGCGGCCAATACTCTTTAAACGACCCCTCATCCATTAGTTCGCTAATATTCTCTCTCGGCATACGGCCGCCGCGAGCAAGCCGTTTTGCTACGGCATCTTCTCTATTCTCATCAAAAATGAATGCGTGGCGATTAATATTTTCCTGTAAGTCTTGTCGAATTAAATCTGGGTCTAAGGTTTCCTTTGTGGCTTTTTCTCCAGCAGCGACCTCTCCCTCCTGCATGAATAAAATAGGGAATCCCTCTTTAACGACATCCCCAGGCTGCATGATAATTTCAACAATAACACCATCAAAATCTGCGGAGATGACATGCTCCATTTTCATTGCTTCGACAATTACAACGGGTTCCCCTGCTCTAACTGACTCCCCCGATCCAACCTCAATGGCAACAATCGTTCCTTGAATGGGTGATGTTAATGGCATCAAACCATCTGGAATATCAATACTTGTGGAACTAGTCGCTCTAGTCGAAGATCCTTGTGGAATTTGATTAAAGAGCGCTAGTGGATCTGTTGAGTCTATTTTCGCACCCGCAAAACCCTGTTGATGTGTTGTTGTGGCTGAATCATCGACGAACAAATCTGGTCCCTGCCAGTCAATAACAAGGGACGCTAAGTTAGCATCCACCCAACGGGTGTGAATATTCCCCTTGATAAAATCATCGTGCGAAAGAATATTTTTCAAAAATGAAAGGTTACTTCTCACACCCTCTAATCTAAATTCAGACAGTGCCCTAACTGCCTTTGTGGCCGCTTCTTTGAAATTTCTACTCTTTGAATGAACAATGACCTTGGAGAGAAGTGAGTCAAAGGCAGTACTTGTTTCATAGCCAACATATCCAAACCCATCAGTCCGAACACCTGGACCATTTGGCACATCATAGGCTGTGAGTTTGCCTGAGCTAGGCATAACACTTCCATCAGCTTTGATAGTTTCTAAATTTAGCCTAGCCTGAATTGCATAGCCTCTAGGAGCTGAGATATCTGCGGCATCCAATCCAATCTCTGAGAGAGAGCGACCGAGAGCGACCTGGATCTGACTGGATACTAAATCAACGCCAGTAACCTCCTCCGTAACAGTGTGTTCAACCTGCAGACGAGCATTAGCCTCGATAAAAACAAACTGGGAATCAGGCTCATTGCCATCTACTAAAAATTCAAATGTGCCAAGACTTTTATAGCTTTGCTGTTGCGCAAAAGTAACAGCAGACTTGAGGATCTTATCCCGAAGAGCAGTTGGGAAATTTGGAGCAGGTGCTATCTCTACAACTTTTTGGTTTCTTCGCTGCGCGGAGCATTCTCTCTCTCCCAAATGAATAACATTACCCGCCTTATCACCAATGATTTGAACCTCAACATGACGGGCACGGGCTAGGAACTCTTCAACATAAAGATCACCAACGCCAAAAGAAGCCTCAGCCTCAGACTGACATCGAATAAATGCACTCTCGAGTGTATCTCTATCCTCAACGATCCTAGTTCCGCGTCCCCCACCACCTGCTACAGCTTTAATGATGATGGCACCATCAACTGAATCAAAGAATTTTTCTGCCTCACTAAGAGTGACACCTCGATCAATGCCCTTCAAAACGGGCACATTTGCAGCTATAGCCGCACTTCTTGCCTTTCCTTTATCTCCAAATAATTTTAAATGATCGATGCTGGGCCCAATAAAGGTAATTCCTGATGCTTCACAGTGCTCTGCAAAATCTGCTCTCTCAGACAGAAATCCGTAGCCTGGATGCAATGCATCGCAACCCATTTCTTTTGCCGCCAAAATAATGGCACTTATATCAAGATAGGCCTTTGCACCGAAGCCAGGCACTAAAATCGCATCATCAGCCATCTTAGTGTGCAAGCTCGCTTTGTCATCCTCAGAGTAGATAGCAACAGATCGAATACCCAACTCAGCTGCAGCTCGCGCAATCCGAATAGATATCTCCCCACGATTTGCTATTAATATCCCTTTTGACTTCACATTGTTCTCCTCAATTAACTATTTATTGAGATTAGTAAGTTTAGGCTTGTTCCCGATTATGTCACTCTCTTCAAGAGAGGCTAGCTCGTCAGCCGTTAGTCCAAGAAAACCAGTCAAAACATCATAGTTATGCTGCCCTAACGTCGGCGCTGAGCGCCTAATTGGCAACGGCGATTTGTCTATTCTCCAAGGGGAGCTAGGATGAGGCTGAACTCCAACAAATTCTCTTTCCACAAACTGCATATATTCTCGAGCCACTAGATGAGGCTCTTCCATTAAGTCTGCAATTCCATTGAGAACGGTGGCTTTTACCCCAACAGACCGCAATTTCTGCATCAATGATCTCGCATCTCCCTCTTTTGTCCAATCACTTAATGCTTTTTCAATATTACTAACCTCTGACCTAATTTCATCAGAATTCAATCCCTCAAACACTTTAAGATTAGAAATTTCACAGACTGCTTTTCGCCATTCATGCTCAGAAATAATTTGAATTAACAGCCAATTATTATCTCCCCGACAAGGAAATACTCCATGAACAATGTGATCGGTTCGTTGATTACCTTGCCTTTCCGGGGAACTCCCTTTTACAGATTGATGTAATACTCCATGTATAGCCGATGGAAGTAAGCACTCTGACTGACTAAGGTCAACAAATTGACCCTGACCCGTATTCTTCTTATGGAAAAGTGCCGTCAACAGCGCGGCAGTTCCATAAAGTCCCGCGATCGCATCGCCAAATGCAACGTGTAGCATTGTGGGTGGCTGCTGTTGGTTGCCTTGTAGGTGTGGTAATCCTGCAGCCTGCTCAACCGTTGATCCATAAGCTCGAAAACTCGACCAAGGCCCCGTGCTACCAAAAGCGGGCATAGAAACCATAACAAGCTCGGGATTAATTTTACTCAGAACTTTATAATCAAGCCTAAGTTTGGGCATAACCCCACCCGAGTAATTTTCGATAACCGCATCGGCCTCGCCGATAAGCTTGAGTAATAAATCTCTCCCAGCCTGCTGCTCAAAATCCAGCGTTACATCTAATTTATTTCGATTAACATAGATAAAGTGAACAGCTTTTTCCGCACCATTATCGTCGATCCACTCTTGACTAGCCTCCCAACTGCGGAACCAGTCAAATCGAGTGCATCCCTCAACTTTAATAACAGTAGCTCCTAAGTCGGCTAAGTTCCTTGCCGCTAGAGGACCTGCCCATCCCATGGCAAGATCAATAATTGTTAATCCTTGGAGCGGTAACTCAGAAACATTATCTCCTAACAAGTTTTGATCACTCGTATCTTCGCTAATTAAACCATCCCAAAGACTATTATTGGCACCTAAGCCTGCAACATTACCTCCAAATTTGGGGGGGGTATTAAATAACCTGAAGGGTATTGATGGAGCTTTGTAGCTAGCCTCTCCATCGATGATTTCACTAAATGCCTTCCTATGGACATACTGATCAACATCGAAAAGCTCTCCCATGGTGGGTACTCGAGCCAATGGAATGCGCATCTTCTGACCTTTATAGAAAAGCTCCTCAGCACTATGGTGGGACAACGCTTCCAATATTTGAGGCTCTATAATTTCTACATCATCTAGTCTATTAGCGCTAATACCATACTTAGGAATCAAGGCTAGATCCTGCAATCCTAATAATTCACAGAATGAGTGCCATTGGCTGGGACTCAGCACAGTAACTCCAAGCCAACCATCTTTACATGGCCATATACCCAAGGGATAAGTGGGAAAAAACCGATTAATACCTAAACGTTCATGAGGGGGCTCACCGTTGTAACTAGAGAGTGCTCCTAAATCGGTTAGACACATATTGGCTTCAAAGATGGAGGCATCGATACGGAATTTTTTCTGCTCAGTTGCTGACTCAGAATTTTTTTTCTGACCAAAAAGATAGCTCAAGGCACCATTAAATGCACTCAATCCACCAAGGATTTGTGGATGGAACCCAGTTGGAATTATAGGTGGACCATCTGATTCGCCAAGCATTCCCATAATACCTGTCAATGCAAAGATCGCCTCGTTCGATCCCTCGTACTCACAATAAGGGCCATCTAAACCAAACCAACTAACAAAACACACATTGACATCAAAATCATCCAGAGATATTGAAGCAGATAGTGTGCTTGGGTCTATTAATACCAAATCCGCTTTCAAAATCGCTGGATGTTTTAATATAGAACCTTTGGCAACGACACTTTCTTTATTTGCATGCAAATAACCATGCATTGCACTATTACCATTCTGCAAAAATGGTTTTATTGTTCGGGTCGCAAAGCCCTCATGTGGTTCCAGATTAACCACTCTTGCTCCATAATCAGCAAACAGTTTACCCGCAAAGCCTGTCGACACCGTGCCACCAATATCTACAATCAGAAGATCCTGAAAAGGCGAATTGGAAATATTATTTTCGATCGTCATTTAAACCCACTTTAATTTAAGAATCGGCATGCAAAGATTAGATAGTGACTGCTTGTCCGCTCATCCCATCAGCTTCACTGCTAGCAAGAAAAACTGCGATATTGGCTATCTCTTGTGGCTGAAGCATTCTCCCAATGGGTATCTGAGAAATGATGCGCTCCCGAAACTCCTCTGGAGGCATTCCTGCATCTTTCATTTTATCCTCTACGCCTTGAATGAGGTCTGTTTCGACAATGCCAGGGCATATAGCATTGACATTAATACCGTTCTTGGCATTTTCTAATGCAATACATTTGGTCAATCCCACAACTGCATGCTTTGAGGTGTTATAGGCAGATGAATTCATACTCTCTCTGAGCCCAGCTACAGAGGCAACATTAATAACCTTTCCCCGACCCAATATTTGCATATGGCGTATGGCAAGTTGGGTCAGCTGAAAAACGGAGTGGACGTTAACTTTCATCAAATGATCAAACTCATCCATCTCATGATCAGTGAACGACTTTGAGATATGAATACCCGCATTATTAACCAGAATATCAAGTTTTGAGTGCTGCTCAATAGCAAAGGAAAATAGATTGTCTATCTGTCGAGGATCACTCACATCGGCTACAAAATATGAAACATCAACGCCGTATTGGTCTAATTTATCTTTTGCTTTTTTGAGGCCTAACTCACTCGATGCGCTTAAGACTATATTAGAGCCCTCCGACGCAAACGCTTCTGCTATGGCAAAACCAATCCCTCTGCTCGCGCCGGTGATAAGTGCCGACCTGTCAGATAACCGCGTTACTGTTGTAGAGCTGGTTGTCTTACTCACAACCAAACCTCCAAGTTATTCGCACGACCAATTTCACGAGATAATCGCATATCCAATACTTCATCCATTTGGCAATCTTTGAGAAGCTCGCGCACCTCTTCTTGGTCTTTCGAACCCAAGCTATCGAATTGATCATGTAATCGTTTCATCAAATAAAAACGAAAAGGCTGAGCCACAGCATCAATTTCAACTCCATCCACTCGAAATTTGCACTTTCCAACTTCACGGCTAACTTCAGTACCAGAGGGTAAATCCTTATTTTCTTCTAACCAATTACTAACACACTCATAAGCCGCCATACTCTCAGGTATAAAATCGGTTGCGAAATGCTTTAGGACTTCAATGAGCGTTTCTGGAATCTCATCATCATCAAGATATGTAGCACTTTTATTCTCAAACTCACCAATATCTGGTTCAGACCTATTCATTCTTTCAACCCAACGAAATAATCTCGGCGCGTTGATCTGCATTAACGAGAGGGGAACAGGATCCCTTCCAAGATGCCCATAAAGGGGAGCTATCATCCCAAAGTCACCAATACTTGGCTTACCGCCAAACAGATAGGGATATTTTGAAAAATGTGCATTTAACGTTTTCAAAGTCTTTAAATGCATCGATTCAATAAGTTCTTTAGTATTGGGCTTTACCCCCCATGCGGGCAAGACCTCGCTTTTGATAAAAGCGATTCTATTTTTGGCGCCATCTTTCTCTGGGTAGACCGTAGAAAAATGAAAGGTCATGAAATCTCCCTCTTCTTCTCCCTGATTGAATCGATAGTGCATGCAAGGTCGCAAGAGGCCTTCAGCACCAATGACATCAAACAAAAGGCTTAATATTTTTTGCTTCGGCGTTATGGGAGAATATGTTCCACCATTAAGATTTTCATAATGATCTATTATTGCTACACCATCACGAATAACATCGCCATTTGGAAATTCTATAGTAGGTATCCCTCTTCGACCGCCAGCTTTTGGGAGTACTACATCATAAAAATAGGCCGACGAGTGAGGCTCCTCTCGATACGGAATATTAGCTTTTATCAAATAACTCCGAGCGCGCCCTGTATAGAGAGAAAAAGCTCCTCCGTATAACGTTATTGGATCCATCTATATTTCCTTTAGAAGCTATAAATACATAGCTCAATTAATTTGTTTCTTTGTATTGCGCTTTTAATTTGACGCTACCCAACTCCTGGGATCGCACAGAAGAACTCACTCTCAACCTTTACACTCACCGCAGAGTTTGTGTTCGCCGCACCACCCCAATTAGGCATTACCATTGAATATAGGCCAATCCCGCCAGCCACCATCACCAGGATATTTTTAGGCGTTGGTATCCTTGGATAGGTTCCTTCCGGATCATCTCTAAAAGCCTTACCAAATTCTCCGCCGTACTTAATATGCTCAGTTTTAGGCGCATGAGTGAGCTCCCACAATCTCTCTTGAATGGACTCTCGTGTGTGATCTGCCCGAGCCAGAGCACTGGCATGCTTTGGACCCAAGCATACAAGGACCGTCCCTGAGGCAAAGATCGCATTATTAGTTGCAAGGTTCGCCAATCCCACTGACAGGATATGGAGAAGTTTCTCTGCATCTTCAGGATCATCGGCATCATCGCTGTAAATTACCGAATGTGGCGCCTCGCAACCCAGTAGGGTCACCACACTATCAGAAGTATCGAATCCCAAGCTGACATGTAGTGGAGGAAATGGCGATTCCTCCTCTGCTTCGGCAAGACAATAGCTAAACTTACCGGGATGACCATGAATCGCCATATCGGAAACGCCTGGTCTACCGCCACCAATATTAATCAAACAAAGTCGAAGAGCTCTTCCAATACTTGCATTGGCGCGATGCCCAGGTCCAAGGGCACCATAACCAGATGCGACTGGCCCACAATTATGTCTGGCTGGCCCATTGACGATAATCAATGGTGCGGTGCAGTGAGTTGTTGCCTGAAGCTCAGAGAGATCGAAAGCTGGTTCCGCCGCCGCCTTTACCGCCGCAATAACCAATGGCATATAATCAGATTTACACCCAGCCATAACTGCCGCCACTGCAACTTTTTCAACGGTAGCAATCCCCATAGCTGGGCCCAATTCACCAAGCACCATGTCGCCATCTAATCCACTTGCGAGGATAAACTTTACAACTCGATCACTTGTCGGAATGACAACAGGCAATCCATCAGTGCAATCCATTTCATGGAGTTGCTCCAACGCCTGCTCTTCATTTTCAGCTTCTAAAAAGTCACTCATTCTCAAAACTATCCAATATTGTCTCAACAACACTATCAGCAATCGCCGCTATCTTAACCTCACCCAGTCCTGCAACAGGGTGGGGCAATTTCACCCTTGGGATATCGGGCATGCCTAATGATTTGGCAACAAAAGTCCCCTGACCCCAAAAATCTTCAGTAATAAGGGATACCACTGGCATTCCCCTCTTCGCAATGTTGTATCCGTCACGCACGGTGCCGGTAGTGCAGCTGCCTCAGTGTCCGTAACCTGCAATTGCGATAGTGCTACTTGAAGTTATTTCATGGAGCATTTCATCGCTAGCGGGGCTACCTGCATTACCTTTATTCCAGAGCCTAGTGCTTATTTTAGGTAACCGTCTCTCTATGGCTTCACCTAACTTTCTAAAAAACAATTCTGAATCAGGAAATCCGTTCGCAAGCAACGCGACAGAAAGCCCTTCTCCCTCTTTTTTCCGGACATTTTTTGAAAGTTCGTATGGCTCAATCGGAGTTGCCACCTTGCCCCTTGGATCAATAAATTTAATCATATACTCTCTCCTAAACGATATTATTTAATTATAGCTAACTATATTTATATAGCAATTTACTTATCTAATTTTAGCTATTTAATTTTAATTTTGGGACTGAACTCCTCTAGCAAACGCAGCAATAGAGGCCAAGGTATTGCGCGTTAATTCAGGGATCGTATCGGGCATCGCTATTTCAGGCACATGATCAGCGCCATTGATAATAGTAGAAGTCGCTTCAACACCTGAAGCTCTGAGTTTTTGTGCGTAAACGACACCGTCGTCACGTATTAAATCCAATTCATAATTAACAATTATATGTGGAGGCAATCCTCGTAAATCCGTATCTTTAGCGTGAAATGGCCATGCCAATGGATTCTTCTCATGCTCATCCTTAGGGTCATATACTTTAGTCAGCATCCTCACTATCGGCCGATTTCCCATATAACCATAATTTTCTCGCCATGATGATAAGTCGGGTGGCAAATCTGGACCATATATTCCTAAAATCATCGGCGCTAAGGCATATACCCCATCAATCTCATTAATCCAACCCTCTTTATTAGCCTTAATAGCTGTTGCAATAACTAAATTACCGCCACCTGACTCACCGGTAATGACAATCGAAGAAATATCTAGATTAGCTCTATTACCATGCGCCCAACGCACAGCAGATGCACAATCATTCAACCCAGCTGGGAAAGGATGATGACCGGGAGATAAAGCCTCACTGGAGAACTCAACGCCTATAACTAACATGCCTTGCTGCGCCAACGATTTCCTCCAACGAACAAATAAAGGAGCTTCAGCCGAAGAGAATGACATCCCTCCACCATGAAAATGAATTAGACAGGGTATTTTGTCAGCTACGTTTTTTGGCCTGTCAATGTATAGCGTTATTTTATTCCCAACTTGTCCCTCAATGACCTCTGAATAAGATGTTATATCATCGAAGGGAGGCATATTGGACTCTTGCTGAGCATGCTTCATCTTCAACATATCATCCATCCAATGAGTCATAGCTATCGAATCTTCATATGTGGGATTGATGGTAAGCTCCACTGGCGGAGGCTTTGGAAGCACAGGATTGTCAATGTATGAATCTCTGATTCTCGGATCAAGCCTAGGGTCATCCAGCATCGTCATTTCTGGATTTCCAAGCTTTCCTGGTAACGTAAAGTCTAATTCTTGTCTAATATTCTTAGATTTTTGAAGTTCAGATGATGTCACGAGACCCCCTTTTAGTATTGCGACTGTACCTAATGACAATTTGCTTAGATAAGCAATAAACTCTCTCCGCTCTAAAGACCGGATTAATTTTTCTTTGAGATAGGTTTTCAACTTAAATTCTCTGCAAAAAAAAGCCAAGCATATTTAGGATATAAACATGCTTGGCAAGATGTTGCGATAGATTTCTATCGGGTACCGAAGTGCCGAGTTAGCTCTATACCTACATGGCGGGGCATTCCCCAAGAAACATGACGACCATACTGACTGTCTCCTGTGGAAAGGTCTGTAACATACGCCTCATTTGTTGCATTAGTCACAAAGAACCGCGTTGTGAATAACTCATCTGCAGTTTCAAAATTAGCGTTAAAGTTCACTACCGTGTAAGCCGCCTGCGAGTCGTCTATCTGACCAAACTCTCGGAAGTATGTTCTAGACCGATAGGCAGTATTCAAACTTAGCGCGAGATTCGCACCGCTATCGAAGGTCATATTTCTAACGATACCAACATTGAGGCTTTGTTCTGGTGTTTTATTAAGGGGGTTACCCTTGTTCTGAAGAACACCCGCATCACCCTGCAACGCATCCGTGTTTAGGAACTCCCCATAAGCAGAGTCAAGGAGTGTCAGCCCTGCACTTAGAGTCCAGTCATCCCCTACGTTAGAGGTCACCTCGAGTTCAAATCCGTCTATAGTTGCGTCACCGGCATTCACTATAATTCCAACAATTCCGATTACCTGAGCAACTTGGAAGTCTGAATAGTCATAGTGGAAAGCCGAGGCACTAAGTGTGGTCGCGCCATCATTCAAGGTAGCCTTATAGCCCACCTCATATGATGCAACTGTCTCAGGATCCCATGGAGGGTTACAGTCATTTCCATTTATCCCACCTACTTTGAATCCCTCAGAGTAACTTGCATAAACCATAGCATCATCCGAAGTATCATACTCAACAGACGCCCTTCCTGTATTCGCAGAATCAGACCAGATAGTCTCTACAATTCCACCACAAAGATCCATTATAGGATCAGGCATTCCTGTAAAGAAAATCTGCCTGGAGTGCCGCTCATGCATATCTTCATCAGTCTTTCGGAATCCAACTCCTAAACGTATATCCTCTGAAACTGAGTAAGTCATATCAAAGAACGCAGACTTAGACTCGGTATCATTTTGCTGCTGAAATATCTCGAAGCGACCAGGCATCGGGAAAAAAGCAGGAATGGGGAGATTAATAATAAAGTCTCGACTTTTCTTATCGTCCATATAGAACATACCAGCAATCCAGTTTAATTTATCATTCCCACCCGATATATTAATCTCTTGCGTGAATGTATCCGTCCAAGTTTTCATGTATCGCTGGAAAAGACCTACCGATGAACCATCCGCTGGACCCTCAAATTCATCGTCCCAATTTTGATTGGCTGTAATTGATTTAATCGTCATACCGTTATCCAATTCCCAATTAAGGGTTAGGTTCTGCATATTATACTGACGATCAGAATCAGAATTCCCATTGTTGTAGATTTTCCATGGCTCCTCAGTAACCAACGTCCCTTCAATCGGTAAGTTGGTTCGTGCATTAGCATACTCCAAATGCTCTTTTACAATTGCATGGGGGTCCATCGGGCCACTCATCGTGCTTCGTCCAACAGAGAAATGCGCATCCAAGTTCTCACTCACCTGCCCTACTAAATTCATCCGGAAGTTTGTTTTCTCGCCCATCATGTGATCGTTGAAACCGGGCATTAGATTTTCTACCCAGCCCTCACCCATATCAAGATGGCTAGCTGCAACGCGGATTCCAAATGAGTCCGTAAGGGGGCCGCTGTATACGCCCTCTATCGAGGCATGGTCAAACTTAGCCAAGCCTACCTTAACTCGACCATAGGCTTCATCTGTAGGTTTGGCCGTAATATAGTTAACTGCACCACCATTAGAATTTCGTCCATATAGAGTTCCTTGGGGACCTCTCAAGACTTCAACCCTCTCCAAATCCAACTGAGACAATTGCGAGCTTGTTCCAGCGGACTGAACAACACCGTCGATAGTAACGAGGACTCCAGGCTGGTTATTGAACTCACCAACACCTCGAATCGATATTGTCTTATTACCTAAATTTTGACCATAATGCATACTAGGAACTGCAAACTGCAGTTCAGTCAAATCCGTAATTCCCCGCGCCGCTAAATCATCTCCGGTAAGTGCTGTGATCGCACTCGGAGTTTCCATCACAGAGGACGTCTTTTTGAGTCCAGTAACAACAATTTCTTCAATTTCAGCACTAACTGCAGCGCCAGAAAGCACCATTCCAACGGTGCATGCCAGGGCAGAAATGCTATTTACACTGTTATTTTTCATAATTTTCCCCTCGATTACGTCTTAATTATAGTAAGTTATACCCAAGTATAGTACTCAACCTACTGTTAAAGCAATAGGAGTCCATAAAACTTATGGACACCCTACAGAAAGACGATTGACTAACTATTTTCCATGAATCCTCAAATACCTAAATTGAGACTGGCCAGCGCTACTTTTACCGCTAAATCGCTCCCCCAGGCATCACTGCAGATTTAGAACGAAAATCCTTAAACCAGTAACCCAGTTTAGGGGCATGGTCCGAGCGAAACTATTAGTGGTCATCTATTTGCTAAGGGTTGCCCGATGATGGATTTGAGTTAGGTATTTTTAGTCAAATTAAAACGATTGGCTTCGATAACAATGAAATTATGTTCTTCTCATCCTGCAATGGTTCTGAGATCCAGATAACTCTTTAATAATTGCTTTTGTAATTCAATTATCTGCATGCTAGTGACTAGGATTGAGGCTCTTGGTCAGAGATTCAGCGCAGACTCATTTATTTTCAAGCTCATGGAAAATGATTACCTAATCGTCTAAGCTGAGGATGTATGCACTAAAGATCCTTCATTCACTTTGGAAGCACATCAGAGGAATATTGTTGTGAAATCAGGCGACACTTTAAAGGTGTTTATTAATTTAAAAGCTCGGCTATCGAGGCTCCTTGTCAGTATGGTGCCACCCAAAGACGTAGAAGATATCATCCAAGAAACTTATATACGACTATGCAAAGTTGATGACAAGACCCACATAAAAGACTCTGAATCTTTTATTTTTCGCACTGCACGGAATTTGGCCCTTGATCATTTAAAACGCGCCGAGACACGCCTCACAAGAGGCGTCGATAATATGGATTACATTGTTGCCCAAGAAGATGACCCCACTTATGGCCAGATTGCTTCAGACGAAGAGTTTGGCCTTTTCTGCGCTGCCATACGAGAGTTGCCAAGGCAATCACAGCGAGCATTTATCTTAAAAAAAGTTTATGGGTATAGTTTGAAAGAAATTATGCTTGAGATGGGTCTTAGTCAGCCGACGGTAGAGTCGCATATTGTAAGTGCAACAAAAAAATGTGTGCAGTATATGCGAAATAACGGCGTAGAGTTTAGGTCGAGAAATCGTAGTCAAAACATCAGTAACCGACATCGACCGACCCGTAGTTAGGAGCCATAAAATGAGCAGTGTGGTTTCAATTAACAGTGAGGAAGAACGATTAGATACGGCCACCCGGTGGATTCTCAAACTCGATAGCACTAGCCTAACTGAAGAAGAGCGGAGTGCTTTGGGTGATTGGTTAGTTAAAGATCAAAAGAACTGTGAGGTCTTGCTAGAAGTCGCCACTACTTGGGACAAGATTAATGTACTTGCCGGTCTTTCTGATTTCTTCCCACATTCATTGACATCTGTCTTAAAGCCCAGAACGCTGTTTGATGGTTGGGGATTGAACCTTGTCCTTTGTGCATGTCTAGTTGTTTTAGTGGTGACTGCGTCAATGATAGCCAATATCTTTACTTCAGAGTTAAAACCAACGCAAACCGCTCGTTATCAAACAGAAATTGGCGAGACGAAAGTCATATTACTGCCAGACGGTAGTGAAGTCGTTATGAACACGAATACTAAGCTTGCCTTGGCCTATTCTTCTTCAGCCCGCCTGCTCAGGCTCGCCCAAGGAGAGATTGTCGTAAGCGTGGCCAAAGAAGATCGACCTCTGTCTGTCATTGCACTTGATCGCATTGTGCAAGCAAAAGGGACGGAGTTTGTCGTTGAAATAACAGCTGATGAAAAAGTTGATGTTATGGTTACTGAAGGCCGTGTTGTTGTTGGTATTCAACCGCGTAATAACAGGCCGCCTAAAATAGAGGAGCTATCTGATGACTTCGCCGCACCACCGGTATTGTTTCAATTAGCGGATAACAGTAATAGTTTGGGTGCGGGCGAACAACTTACTTTAAGAGATTCGGCAGCCACAAAGAAAATAATTCAGTCCGATGATATCGAAGTACGATTGTCATGGCGCAGGGGCGGATTAATTTTCAGGTCTATACCATTAGCAAGAGCTCTCAAGGAAGTCGAGCGCTATACATCTGTGGAGTTCGAAGTGTTAGATGAGAGGTTAAAATCTAAAGTTTTAACAGGGCGCTTTAAAACTGGTGATGTTACTGCTTTACTGGATGTGTTAAAGACTAATTTTGGAATTCACGCCGAATTTGATGGCGCAGACCGCATTCTGCTAAGCAGCATACATTAAATGCTTTGCACTTCATGTAAATGTCGCACTGAATCGTCTTTGGGACGAGCTGAAAATAATTATAGTGACGGGGGCCTTCGATTTTTTTTGCTTCTGACACTATTGCTATCTGTTAGCACAACACTGTTGGCAAGTGAGAAATTAAATGAGAGGGTTATTGACTTTCACATTCCTCAACAAGCTTTATCTTCAGCGCTCATTGAGCTTGCTGAACAAGCTGACTTGACCTTAATATTTCCCGACCAGTTGGTGGAGGGAAAACGGTCCAATGCAATATCCGGTTTATCCACGCCGCGCAGAGCGATTAATAAGGTGCTTGCGGGCACGGGATTAGCGATCGAATTCAGCACGCATAGTTTTCATGCGATAAAAATTATGCGTGAGGGAAAAATAATGAAAAATAAAAATAAGATTGGTTCCCATGCTGAACTCGTTGCATCCTTTGCTGGTGACACGCTTGCTCAGTCAAATGCCGATAGTGCCACGTCAGGGACACGCCGAGGTACCATCGAGGAAGTTATCGTGACCGCCACCAAGCGAAGCACTGTTGCGCAGGACACTGCGATAGCGCTGACTGCAGTCTCAGGCGATAAATTGCGAGATGCGGGGGTCGCTAATATCGAGGATCTTGGCGCACTCTCTCCGAGTACGTCCGCTGCACTGATTAACGGGCAATTTGCCGTAACAATACGTGGTGTGGGCAACGAACTACTGACTGGAGGCACAGCGGAGGCTGGTGTGGCAATGCATACTAACGGCGTGTATACCGGAACACTCAGAACGACAGGTAGTGCATTTTTTGATGTTGATCGCATAGAGATTCTGCGGGGGCCCCAAGGGACACTCTGGGGCCGAAATTCCACGGGTGGAGCGATTAATGTGATTCAAACCCGTCCCAGCAAGGAATTTGATGGCTACATTGATGCCAGCTATGGCCGGTTCAATACTTACCATCTGGAAGGCGCATTAAACGGGGCTATTTCAGACAACATACAGGCTCGTATATCAGGGCGGCAGGTAAAGAGCGATGGGTTCCTAGAGAACCTATCGCGTAGCGAGGATCTCGGTGACAAGGACTCTCAGGCTGTGCGAGCTAGTTTCAATATTGACATCAGTGATAGCACAAGCTGGTTGCTAGCCGCTGGGTACTCCGAGCATGACATTAACGGCTATCCATCAAAACAGGAGGGCACCGCTTTTCCATTGGGAGTTGTGAACCCTATCACAGCGCTTGCAGGAAGCCCGCTTGACGGCTCGCTCTCCTTTGCTGAAGTCGAATTCAGTCCAGCGGCTGAACGTGGAAAGTTCGAGGTCTTTCAGACAAACCCCGACGTCTTTGATAAACTGAAATCCCACTATTTCACCTCAGAGTTAAACTTTAAAATTGGTTCAGTGGACGTCGTGCTCTTGTCAGACTATCGAGAATTTGATTACGCCTCTCTGAAAGATGTCGATAACGTAAACACGTTCTTAACAGAGGGTTCTACGGTATTCGACGAGTTCGGAGAGGAGTTCAGTCATGAACTTCGTTTCTCTGGCAGCTCAAACACTCTTCAGTGGTTGGCGGGCGCCTTCGTCTTCCGCTCAGATTTAACTAGTGAAACTCAAGCATTTGCTGGCCCCTACTCAAGCGTTCCGGATACCTTGACGGGAAACTTTTCCTTCTTCCCTCGCATTGAAACAGCCTTAGGAGGTGATCTGTATACAGACGCATGGGCGGTATTTGGGGAGGCCACTCTCGAACTAACGGATCGCTGGAGCATCGTAATGGGCCTGCGATATAGTGATGACGAGAAAGAAACAGACGAAATTCGAGCCCTGTCAATTAACCCTGGTGATGGGCTGTTGGCTCTTATTTCATGTCCAAGCGCAGTTTGCCCGTTTACAACCAACTTCAAAGATAGCTGGAATGATGTAACAGGCCGATTCGGCCTGCAGTTCAGGCCTTCAGACGATGTGCTTGTATTTAGTCAGATTGCCAAAGGATTCAAGAGCGGAGGTATAAATCTTGGTGCACAAACCGGCCCATTTGATGCAGAGACATTGCTGAGCTATGAATTGGGAATCAAATCATCTTTCCTGGAGCAGCGTGGTCAACTAAACGCAACTATGTTCTATTCTGACTTCGAAAACTATCAACTACAGTCCATTCTGGGTACCGCGCTTGTAATAACTAGTGGTGACGCCGACATAACAGGGCTGGAGTTGGAATCGAGATATTTAACTAGTGAAACTTTGTCGATAGGGTTGATGGCCTCGTGGAATGATTCGGAGATCACTGACTACAGTGGCGCCTTAATTAATCCAGCTACTCTAGCTCTTGTGCAGACCGGTGAGCCGCTTCCGAGGACTCCGGAGTCCTCCTACAGAGTTGATATTCAGAAAGACTTTCAGCTTTCAAGCGGCCGGCTTATATCCACTGGAGCTGCCTATACTTGGCAGGATGATGCAAATCTAGACCCTTTCGGGACCTTCGGAGCTGATCAGAGCGATTATGGCCTCCTCGATGCTTACATTCGTCTGTCAGAGCTCGATGATCGTTGGTCCTTAGACCTATTTGGCAAAAATCTGACCGATGAGTTTTACAAACAGTCCGCATTCTTAAGTGCCGCTGCACTTGGCTCTGCTGTAAATGCCAATATCGGTGAACGCAGGACCTATGGGCTTAGATTTCGAGCCCAGTACTAGCGCGTGTGGAATTGGAGGATAGTTAACATTGGCAGTCATTACAGCTATAGATATCGCGTGTCCTTGTCGCCAGATCTAACAATCACTAATTAAGAGGAAAACTCATGTCTGTATCACTCAATATCAGCGACGACATTGCTCTCATTACCATGGATGACGGTAAGGCAAATGCTGTTTCAAACACAATGTTGGAAGCGCTCGAGCACGCCTTAAATGAGGCTGAGCAAAAAGCTGAGGCTGTCGTCCTTGCTGGACGACCTGGTTTGTTTTGCGCTGGTTTCGATTTAAAGATAATGAAAGGTGGCAGTGACGAGGATCGAGCTGCTCTGGGTGATCGCGGGGGTTGGATAGTACACCGTCTTTACTCTTTCCCCAAGCCTACGATCGCAGCAGCGACGGGTCATGGGATAGCCTTAGGAGCATTATTTCTGCTGGGCTGCGATGTTCGAGTTGGAGCGCTCGGCAACTATCACTTCGGCCTAAACGAAACAGCCATCAATCTGCCGCTGCCCATCTTTGGTTTGGAGCTCGTCGAGGCCCGTCTAGCCCGAGACCGCATGGTTGAGGCGGTTCTGCAGGCGCGTCTGTACCAGGCAGAGGAAGCTGTCACCGTTGGTTACTTGGATCATGCCGTTACGCAGGATAAAGTTATAGCGGAATCCACCAACATTGCCCGCGAATTGGCGGCGATTCCCAGTGAGGCCTACAACGAAAACAAACAATTGATGCGCCGCCAGACGCTCAGCACGATAGCGGCGAGCCTGAAGTAGTGTAATTTAATTATCTGGATATATTTGATCTTATCCCGTATCAGGAATTTGGCCTACGCGAATCGTCAGGGCGCTCCGGGCAATACGCGGATAAAATCAGTCTGGGCACAGTACTCAACAGCCTTAATTATTTTCGTGAGCAGTTAGGTGATTATGGCACTATGTGGTTCAAACCCCAGCCGCTGTTGGAACAACCGCTAGAACAATGTAAAGCGTTTAGCGACTATAGCAACTTTTAAAGCTCATGCAGCTCCAACTCACCTGAATTCTTAGTCTGGAAAGTCGAAGATTCATGGTAAATGGTCAATCAATCGTCTTCTAAGGTTATTGGTAACTATGGTCATGGCTAGTAAGCCAAGTAAAGGAATATTTATGTTTGGACGCAATTTACTCTACACCCAAGGCTTTTTCCCCTTCAGGGATTTCTAACTGGAGATAGGGGGTATTATTAGTGCCTTTTTAAATAAGAGGATAAAACAAAATGCGATCGATTGAATGGTGTTTGTCGAAAGCGCGACTGGCAGCACTTTTAACAATGTTGACTCTTGCTTCCTGCGCGGAGAGAGGCCCTCCAGAAACTATAGCTGTTGCAGCTAACTCAAGCCTTGATAGCTTAGATGCAGATAACCGACCTAATATTTTGTTGATTGTAGCTGATGACATGGGATACACCGATCTTGGGAGTTTCGGCGGTGAGATAGATACCCCAAATCTGGATTATCTTGCTGAATCTGGTTTGAAGCTGAGCAATTTTCATACTGCCCCGACCTGTTCGCCTACCCGTGCAATGTTGCTCTCAGGCACCGATAACCACATAGCAGGTTTAGGCGCTATGGCCGAAGCGATGCCACCTAATCTTAAAGGCCGACCCGGCTACGAGGGCTATTTAAACGAACGAGTTGCATCACTTCCCAGCCTGCTGCAGGATGCAGGCTACCAAACATATATGGCGGGTAAATGGCACTTGGGCCAAGAGGAGCATAGCAGCCCAATGGCTCGGGGCTTTGACCAGTCTTACGCCTTGTTGGATGGCGCGGCAGGACATTTTGACATGCTTGCGGCGGTAGGGCCAGGCCAGGCGCGATATCGGGAGAATAGAAACCTCGTTGAAGTCCCTGAGGACTTTTATTCGACGCGTTTTTACGTCGACAAGTTGATCGACTATACCAAGGCTAACAAAAACGATAATCGCCCTTTTTTCGCTTATTTGGCCTTCACTGCCCCACACTGGCCTTTGCAGGCGCCCGAAGAGTCTATCGCCAAATACAAGAGCGTATACGACGCGGGCTATGATGTGCTCTACAAGAAACGTATGGAAGGGCTTGAATCGAAGGGACTGATGCCTGAAGGAGCGAAAGAATGGCATCGCCTGCCGGGTGAAAAGTCCTGGGATGCTCTGAGCGATCAAGAAAAGCGATACGAGGCGCGCAGAATGGAGATCTATGCCGCCATGGTTGACGATATGGACGTTCATACAGGGCGTTTATTAAAGCATCTAGAGAGTATCGGAGAGCGAAACAACACTTTGATTATCTTTATTTCAGACAATGGCGCTGACCCAGGTAGCATGAGCAACTTGCCGATGTTTGCAAACTGGGTACGCGACTGTTGTGACAGCAGTTTCCAGAATATGGGCAAAGCGAACTCCTTAGTTTGGTATGGCCCAAACTGGGCCCGAGCCGGCAGTGCTCCCTATAAGGGTTTTAAGGGCCTCACGAGTGAGGGAGGGATTCGAGTCCCCGCTTTTATTCACTTTGCGGGGAGCAAACGGCAGGGTGAAGTTAGTGATACATTTATCTCCGTCAAGGACGTGATGCCGACTTTATTAGACTTTGCAGGCACGACTCACCCAGGTGACCATTACAAAGGGCGGGATGTGGCGCCAATCCAAGGTAAGTCGATGTATTCCTTCTTATCAGGTAAAGCAGATCAGGTCCATACTGAGGACTATGTGATGGGCTGGGAAATTTTTTCCAACCTCGCTATCCGTCAGGGAGACTGGAAGATTACTCAGAGGCCGGTAAATCCTATGGCGCAAAGCAATTCCACCGTTGAATGGGAACTCTACAATTTAAAAAATGACCCTTCAGAGCAAACTGACTTGGCAGCGAAGGAGCCCAAAAAGCTGGAAGAGCTGATTCTGCATTGGGATCAATATGCTAAAGATAACAGAATTGTCTTGCCCGAGTGGAAGAGCGGCGAATGAAATATCGTGAAAATTTTATATCACTGAGACTAACTTGTAGTGGCACTTTTTTTGAGTCGATGGATTTCATCGCCCTTTTTGCGGCTCTCGCACCTAAACGCGAGAGGGTTGATTCATCAGGCGTCGTTTCCGCACCTGTCGAAGTTTGTATGCCGCAAAAGAAATACTGAGAGGTGCCGTGATTAGCACCGTTGCAGTTCCAAGCCAAAAGACTACACTTTCGAACGAACTTGCGCGTGACGGGGCTGGACCACTCTCGGAGAAGTACTGCCTAGAATACAGATGTCTGTAGGCTTTGCATTCATCCTCCATGGCTGAAATCCAGTTGCGAAGTTGCTTCAGATCGGGGCTTTCCATCAAAACATATAGCATCGGTACGGGAATACTTGCATACAACTGGACAGTGCCGAACAGATGAATGTCGCGTAACCCTGGTTTTTCGCCGTCAAGAAATGGCCCTGGTGACTCGAGGAGCTTATCCTGCCAGTCACGGTAGGCAACACACATATCTGCGGTCGAAGGTATCTTTTTCATACGCTGTTTTGAACCGTCGTTCAGAGCT
>ERZ802822.676-NODE-676-length-23170-cov-10.051228_pt1 | contig 23170 bp, 27 predicted proteins | sample MGYA00345649_ERZ802822 | MGnify/ENA primary metagenome ERZ802822 (study PRJEB30503, sample SAMEA104212359) | marine metagenome | biome: Westerlies Biome; feature: [SRF] surface water layer (ENVO:00010504) within the epipelagic zone...; material: water...
TTTATAAAAAATGTTTGAATTTAGCTGGACATAAAAATTCAAACTTTTATTTAGGTCTTGTATCTTTTATTGAAAGTTCATTTTTTCCTATACCGCCAGATGTAATGATTATTCCAATGGTAATTGCTAAAAAAAAAGAATTTATAAAAATATTTTTAATAGCTTCTATATTTTCAGTTTTAGGAGGTATTTTAGGATATTTGATTGGCTACCTATTTTTTGATTTGGCAATGTATGTTATCGAATTATATAATTATGAAGATAAAGTTGAAAATTTAAAATCAAACATGTCTAAAGGGAGTGGATTCCTTGCATGGTTAAGTATACTTTTTTTAGCAGGTTTTACACCTTTGCCATATAAAGCTTTTACAATCTCAAGTGGCTTAATTGCATTTAATTTACCTATTTTTATAATTGTCAGTCTAGTTTCAAGGTCTCTTAGATTTTTTATCGTTGCATTTCTATCCTATAAATTTGGAGAATTGTTTACTGAATATATGAATAAACATGGATCAAAATGGTCTACTGTTATTGGGATTTTAATAGTTATAATATTTGTATTTATATATTTATTTTTAAAACTTAATGGCTGAAAATAGTAAAAATTTATTAATAAAACTTATCTTTTTAATCAGTATTGTTGCTTTAGCATCTGCGTTCTTTATTGAATATAAATTAGGTCATCAGCCTTGTAATCTTTGTATTTTAGAACGAATACCATACATGTTAGCAATTTTATTAATTTTATTAAATTATAAATTTAATCATCTTGAAAAGTATTTTTTAATCCTGCTTACAATTGTATTTTTTATTGCAACTATTCTATCTTTATATCATTTAGGTATTGAGCAAGGTTTTATTCAAGAATCAATGGTTTGTGATCTTAAAAGTGGGTCAAATTTGTTATCAAAAGAAGACATTTTAAAGCAATTACAAGAAAAAAGCGTTTCTTGCAAAGATGTAACATTTAAAATTTTTGGATTATCACTTACAACTTATAATATTTTAATATCTTTGTTAATTACAATGTACACAACAAAAATTTATTTAGATTATGACAAAAATTAAAAATAAAAAAGTTGAAGAATTCATTAGAGTTGATCATGCTGGAGAAAGAGGTGCAATCAAAATTTATGAAGGTCAATTACTTGCTTTAAATACATTTATTAAAGATGATAGTTTAAAAAAAACTATTGAAGAAATGAAAGAACATGAAAAAGAACATTGTGAATTTTTTGAAAATGAAATTAAGAAAAGAAATATTCAACCAACAAAATTTTTACCTCTATGGGATTTATTGGGAGTAGGGTTAGGATTTGGATCAACTTTATTGGGAAAAAAAGCTGCGATGCTTTGCACTGCCTCCGTGGAAGAAGTTATTGATAAACATTATCTCGACCAAATAAACCAACTTGGTAATTATGAAAAAAATCTTAAAAAAAAGATTATTAAATTTAGAGAAGATGAAATACATCACAAGGATATTGCCTATGACGAGGGTGCAACAAAAAAAGGTGCCTACTCAATATTAGATAAGATAATTAAAACTGGTTCTAAAATTGCAATAAATATCTCTGAAAAAATTTAAGACTCTAACTCGACATCCCAATACAAATAATCCATCCAACTTTTATGTAAAAAATTTGGTGGAAAGTTTTTGCCGTTCTTATGTAAATCTTCAGTAGAAGGTCTGTATGGGCTCTGGTTGAGTTTCATTCCTGAAAATTTTAATAATTTTCCACCCTTTTTAACATTACAAGATGAACAAGCGGTTACTACATTATCCCAATTTGTTTCACCTCCTTTTGATCTTGGTAATAAATGATCAAAAGTTAACTCTTCACTACTTCCACAATATTGACATGAAAATTTATCTCTTAAGAAAACATTAAATCTTGTAAAACTAGGTTTGGTCTGTGGAATAATATAATCTTTCAGTGCAATAACACTAGGTAATTGCATATTAAATGAAGGACTTCTTATTATTCTGTCATAGTTGCTGACAATTATAACTCTATCTAAAAAAACAGATTTAACAGTATCTTGCCATGACCATAAAGACAATGGGTAATAACTTAATGGCCTATAGTCAGCATTAAGAACTAAAGCTGGACATTTTTCTAATGAAACATTTTGTTCAATAAAATTATTCATTAAGTACTTTTAACTTAGTTGAACTATTTTATCAATATCAAGAGATATTAAATTTTTTTTAAAATAAAATTAAGAGCTGTACTTGAGGCTTCTATAGGAATATGATGATCACAATTTTTTATTAAAAGTGTTTGAACTTCAATACTGTTTCTAATTAAAAAATCTTTTGCTTCTAATAGATGTGTTGAAGGTACAATTTGGTCAGCATCACCATGAATTAATAAAGTTTCAGTATGGTTTTTAATTCTTAATTTTAAATTATTTTGATCTATTATTTTTCCAGAAAAACCTACAATGCATAAAAATTTTTCTTCTGAAGTTAAACCAACATTAAGTGACATCATGCATCCCTGACTAAATCCTGATAAGCATATCTTGTTATTTGTTAAATTGTATTTTTTTTTAATTTCGTCAATAAACTTTTTAAGTTTTTCCTCAGCTTTCAGTGATTGCTCAAGTATATAACTTGAGTCTTCTTTGGTGAGATCAAACCATTGGTATCCCGATGGATTTATAGAACAAGTTTCATGCCCATTCGGACAAATAAAAACTGTGTTTGGCAAATGTCTCTTCCAGTTTAAGGTCAACATACTAATATCATTGCCGTCCCCTCCATATCCATGTAGTAAAATAATTGCGTTTTTAATTTCAGTTCCTTCTTCCGGCTTTATTATTATTGAATCTAGGCAAAATGTCATAGTTGATTAATTATGTTTTTTATTTTTTAAAACAATCTACAATATTTATATGTTTTCAGGAATATTTGTTAAAATACTATCTATAGTACTTTTAATAGCTGTAGGAATAGTTTTAATTTTAGGAATTGGAACTCTCTTTAAAGGAGGTGAAACCAGCAAAAAATATTCAAATAAATTGATGCAACTAAGAGTTCTTCTTCAATTCATAGCCATACTTGTTCTTGTAGGGTTTGCTTATTTTTTTAAAAACTAATTATAGGTTTTTAACCAACCTATAAAATTTTTATCATCAAAATCAATTGATCCAATTATTCTTGCAAATTCTTTTCCCTCTTTATCAATAAGGATTGATGTTGGAACTCCACGTAAACCAAATGTTTTTGCAAGTGTGGTTGGGGCATCAAAATATGGCTCAAGATTTTTAATATTTAAATCATTAAAAAAACTATCAATTTTATTTATACTTTCTTTGGATATATTAATTACAAAAACTTTTAAATTACTCAAATCCTCATTAATTTGAAGCCTATCTAAAGATGGCATTTCTTCTTTACATGGCTCACACCAAGTAGCCCAAAAATTTAATAAGATTAAATTCCCATTGAATTCATTTAAATTAATTCTTTTATCCTTTTTGTCTAAAAAAATAACATTATCATAGACTTTTGGATCTTTATGAATGACAACATTTTTTATTTCGGATACATCATTAGCAAAGACATTAGTTGTCAAAAAAATAAATATTATTAAAAATCTCATGTTAAATAGATATAATTAAATACCATGGCAAAAAATAAAAACAACCAGGCAATATGGGGCACGCGTATCAAGAAGAGTGCATCAAGCTTATTTCAAAAAGTTGGTAATTCAATTGATATTGATAAGCGACTATATAAAGAAGATATTAAAGGGTCAATTGCCCATGTTGAGATGTTATTTAAACAAAAAATTATTTCTTTTAAAATCAAAAATAAAATTATCTATGGACTTACTAAAATAGAGAAAGAAATTTCTAAAAAAAAATTTGAGTTCAGTAAAAAATATGAAGATATTCATATGAATATAGAAAAAAGACTTTTTCAAATAATAGGAGAAGAAGCAGGTTACATTCACACAGCAAGATCAAGAAATGATCAGGTAATCACTGACTTTAAAATTTGGATAAGATCCTCAACCAAGGAGATAAATATTGCAATAGATAAAGTAATTAAAAGTACGTTAAAATTAGCAGAGAAAAATATAGATACTATTATGCCTGGCTTTACTCATCTTAAAAATGCACAGGCTATATCTTTTGCGCACTACCTTATGGCTTATGTCGAAATGTTTAACAGAGATAAAAAAAGGTTCACTAATAATTTAGAAAGTTTAGATGAAAATCCTTTAGGTGTTGCCGCACTAACAGGAACCTCTTTTAACATTGACAGAAATTATACAAGTAAAAAATTAGGATTTAAAAGACCAACAAATAATTCCATTGACACCGTATCAGATAGAGATTTTGTTTTAGATTTTTTATATAGTGTTTCTGTATGTTCAATGCATATTTCAAGAATAGCTGAAGAGCTTATTATTTGGAGTTCAGATGGTTTTAATCTAATTCACCTTTCAGATAAAGTTGTGACAGGTTCATCAATAATGCCTCAAAAGAAAAATCCAGATCTACTAGAATATTTAAGAGGAAAATCTGGAAGTAGTTATGGTAATTTATTTTCAATGCTTACTATTCTAAAAGGCCTTCCGCTATCTTACTTTAAGGATCTTCAAGATGATAAAGAGATTGTTTTTAAATCAAATGATACTTTGATTAACTGTCTTAAAATCTTTGATGAAATACTTAAAAATACCAGTGCTAATAAAAAAAAGATGCTTGAACTAGCAAGCTCTGGGTACATCACAGCAACTGACTTGGCAGATTATCTTGTAAGAAATCATTCAATGTCTTTTAGAAAAGCTTATCAAAAAACAGCAGCTATAGTTAATTTGGCTGAAAAAAAGAAAAAGAAACTTGATGAATTAAGTATAGAGGAATTAAAAAAGATTGAACCAAAGTTAACAAATGATGTTTTAAAAGTGTTTGATTTGAAGAATTCTGTTAATTCGAAAAAATCTTATGGAGGAACATCTTTTGATAATATTAAAAAAATGATAATAAAATATAAAAAACAAAAATGATAAAAAAAATAAGCTTAATTATTTTGTGTTACTGCCTAATTGTTTCTTGTGGAAAAAAAGGGGATCCTGAATATAAAGAACCAGAAAAAAAGGCTGAATTTAAAACTATCCTTATTAATAAGGTTTAATGAAATACATTGATAACAAACTTATAATTGAGAAAATTAATGTCCAGGATATTGCAAAAAAATATGGCACACCAACCTATTGCTATTCTCATGCAAGATTGAAAAAAAATATTAATAATTTTCAAAAAAATTTTAGATCTTTTTCTCCGTTAATTTGTTTTGCGGTTAAATCTAACACTAATGTTAACCTTATAAGAGAAATAAAAAAATTTGGACTTGGGGCAGATGTGGTATCAAAGGGAGAGCTCATGATGGCTTTAAAAGCTGGTGTGAGCCCAAAAAAAATTGTTTTTTCAGGAGTTGGTAAAACATCTGAAGAAATAAATTTTGCAGTAGAAAAGAAAATATTATTAATTAATGCTGAATCTGAAAGTGAAATAAGAGAAATTGATAGAGTCGCTAAAATAAAAAAAAGAAAAGTAAAAATTGGTATCAGGTTAAATCCAAATACAGATGCAAAAACCTTAAGTCAAATTTCAACTGGAAAAAAAGATAATAAATTTGGGGTAAATGAAAAAACATTTTTTAAATTAGTTAACTTTTGTAAAAGTTCAAAAAATATCGACCTTAAATGTCTTAGTGTTCATATTGGAAGTCAAATTTTAGATTACAAGCCTTATGAAAAAATGCTTAAAGTAATCGATAGAATAATACATAAAATTAATCATAAGTTTGAATTCATTGATCTTGGTGGTGGTATGGGAATTTCATACAAATATGAAGATAAAAAACTTAATTATTCAAAATACAGTGAAATAATAAAAAAATTTTTAAAAAAACATAAATCAAAAATTATATTTGAACCAGGGAGATCAATAATAGGAGATACTGGAATTCTTATTTCTAAAATAATTTACATTAAAAAAAATGACTCAAAAAATTTTATAATTTTAGATGCAGCTATGAATGATTTAATGAGACCGGCATTGTACGGAGCACATCATAAAATTCTACCGTCTACGAAAAGTAAAAAAAAATCCAATAAAACTTACGAATTTGTTGGACCAATATGTGAAAGTACAGATAAATTTAATACTTTAAAAAATTTTCAAGAATTAGAAGAGAAAGATTTAATCGTAATATGCGATGTTGGGGCTTATGGAATGTCCCTTAGCTCTAATTACAATGTTAGATTAAAACCATCAGAAATATTAATTAAAGGATCAAAAATTAAAATTATAAGAAAAAAACAAAAGTACAAAGACTTGATGTAACTTTTGATTATAATGATTAGAAACTTTATATTTTCAATTTTTTTCTTTTTAGGAATAATTTTAATTTCATTAATTTTCTTACCTGCATTTTTTTTACCTCAAAAAGTCGTCTTATTAGGTGGAAAACTAATGGGATATTGGACTGAATTATGTCTAAAAATTTTTTTATCAACAAAAATTATAATCAAAGGTAAGGAAAATATTATTAATAATGGAAAGTTTTTTATTGGTGCATCTCATCAATCAATGTTTGAAACATTTTATCTTCAAACTATTTTCAATTCTCCGGTCTTTATATTAAAAAAAGAATTATTATTAATTCCTATTTTTGGCTGGTATTTAAAAAAAATTGGATCTATTTCAATTAAAAGAAATAAAATTACTAAAGATAATTTGGGATTCTTTGAAGATATAGCTAAAATTATTTCTAGCTCAAAAAGACCACTAATAATATTTCCTCAAGGCACAAGAGTTTTACCTCAAGAAAGACCACCTTTTAAAAAAGGTGCTTCCAGAATTTATGAAGAATTAAAGATTCCATGTCAACCTGTTGCTATTAACTCTGGATATGTTTGGCCAAAAAAAGGTCCAAAATCAAGCTATAAAACAATTACTATTTCAATTTTAAAACCTATAGCTGCTGGACTTTCAAAAGAAGAATTTTTAAAAAATTTGGAAAAGAATATATACGAAGAACTAGATTTACTTAACTAACCCTTCATTGGCATTACAACAAATATACTGTCAAAATCACCTGGATCTTTAATTAACGCTGGTGAGCCAGTATCATTAAAAAATATCTCAACTCTTTCTCCATCTAGTTGTGATGCTACATCAATTAAATATCTTGAGTTAAAACTTATCTCTAAATCATGATCAAACTTTACATTTAAAGTTTCCTTACCATCTCCACTATTTGTATTATTAACTGAGAGATTCAAAATATCTTTTGATAAATTAAATTTTACTCCATCTTTTTTATCTAAAGAAACAGATGCAACTCTATCAACTGAATTAAGAAATAATTTAAGATCTATTTCTAATTTTTTTTGGTTATTTTTTGGTATCACTTGAATATAGTTTGGAAATTTTCCATCAATCAATTTAGAAATCAAAATGCTGTTATTTAATTCGAACTTAATTTTCGATTTAAGATTAGAAACTTTTACATCTCCGTCATAACTATCCAATAATGAACATAACTGAAAGATTGTTTTTTTTGGAAGTATAATAGGTTCAAAATCAATTTTTTGATCTAGTCTAATTTTTGAAATTGACATTCGATGACTATCGGTAGCAACAGCAGTCAAATAGTTTTTATCTTCAACTTCAGTTTGGTGGAAATATATGCCACTTAAATAATGTCTAGTTTCATCATTAGAAACGGAAAATTTACATTTATTTAATAATTTTAAAAGTTGTTTTGATTTTATAACAAATTCATTTTCATTAAAATTTTCATCAGTCAATGGAAATTCTGTAGCGCTGATACAATTTAAATTAAAAATAGATTTTTCTGACTCTAATTGTAATTTACTTATATCTGTTAATGACAGATTAATTTTTTTCCCTGAAGAGAACTTTCTAACAATGTCATACATAATAGAAGAAGTTGTGGTAGTTTTTCCTTCTTCTATTACTTCAATATTGTTTAACTGATGAACAAATATTAAATCTAAATCTGTTGCTGTGATTGTTAATTTTGAATTACTAACATCTAATAAAATATTTGATAAAATTGGAAGAGTACTTCTTTTTTCAATAACTCCCTGGCAGTAATTTAAAGCTTGTTGAAGATCTTGTTGATTAACGTTAAATTTCATTATCTTTATTATTATATAGTATCTGATTTTTTAGCTTATTGATATTATCAACCATCTCGGGGTCCTTTTCCTTAATCTTTTCAATAGTTTTTACCGAATGGATTATTGTTGTATGGTCTCTATTAGAAAATTCTCTACCTATTTCAGGTAAAGATTTTGATGTTAAAATTTTTGTCAAATATATAGCTGTTTGCCTTGGTCTAACTAAGTATCTTGATCTCCTTGATGACAACATCTCGTTTTTACTAATCTTAAAAAACTTACAAACTATTGTCTGTATTAAATCAATTGTAACTTTATTTTCAGCTAGGTTTAATAAGTCTTTTAAAATGACCTTTGTTTCAGACAAATTAGGAGCCTTATTATATATTCTTGAAAACGAAACTACTCTATTTATTGCACCAACAAGCTCTCTAATGCTTGCTGTAATTTCTGTACTGATAAAATCTTGTATATCTTTAGAAACTTGTAGCTGATCTGCATACAAACTATTTAATTCTTCAGTTTTCTTTTCAACAATTTTTTTTCTTAGTTCAAGGTCAGGTTTTTGAATATCAACCACCAAACCACCCGAAAATCTAGATTTAATTCTATCTTGAATTCTTGAGAGTTTATTTGGAGCTCTGTCAGCTGACACAATTATTTGTGACCCTTTATCTAACAATGCGTTAAATGTATGAAAAAATTCCTCCTGCATAGCTTCCTTACCACTAATAAATTGAATATCATCAATTAACAAAATATCTGTATTTCTAAAATATTCTTTAAACTTAACCATATCATTTGCTTTTATTGATTTTACAAATTGATACATAAAACGTTCTGCAGAAATGAACATTACCTTATTATTATCTTTTAGCTCTAAACCAATGGAGTTTAAAAGATGAGTTTTTCCCATACCAACTCCTCCATAGATATAAAGTGGATTATAATGCGATGTGTTTTCAGAAACTTTTAAAGATGCTTCGTAAGCAAGTTTATTGCTAGTACCTATTATAAAATTATCAAATCTTTTATTAGGATCAATTCTATTATATTGGAGATACGAGTCTTTTATAAAAGAAACATTCTCATTTCTTTCTATAGGTTTTTTAATATCTTCATTTATGTTTTGTGATTTATCTTGATCATCTATTTTAAATTCAATTCTGATAATATCTTTTTTATATAATCGAATAATTTGTAAAATTTGATCCAAGTATCTAGAAGTGATCCAGTCACGAATAAATCTTGTTGGAACTGATAACAAAAGATAATTATTAAATTCGTCTACAAATGTAATTTTTTTTAGCCAGCTTTCATAAATGTCTAAACCCAATTTATTTTTCATCTCGTTTTGAACTAACTTCCAGTCAAAACTTTCAGGATTTAAATTGTTAATATTTGTAGATTTATTCATAACTTATTGGAAAATCTCAGTTAGAACTAATTAAAAAAATTTGCAACAATTTAATAAAAAAATTAAAAAAAAAATAAAATCTATGATTGTAGTTTTTTAATTTTAAAAAAACTAAATTTAAAAAAAATAATTTTTAAATCTTTAAAAAATTATATTCACAATTGAATCAAATGTAGATTGAATCAAACATAGATTGAATATAATCTATTAATAATTTACTAAGTCTAAATGTAGTGATGGAAAAATAATTTTTGAGTATATGCAGTGGATACTAAAAGTTGTCTTTTAAAAAGATAAATTAAAAAAAAATTAGATTGCAGATATCTTTTTAGTAATTCTAGAAACATTTCTTGATGCATTTTGCTTTTTAATGATCCCAGTTTTAGCAATCTTCATTAATTCAGAATTCAATTTAGGCAAGAATTTTAAAGCTTCGTCTTTCTTTTTATCTTCAATCAGAAGGTTCATTTTCTTTAAAGCATTTCTAAATCTGCTTTTTCTTGCTTTATTTACAGCTGTTTGTTTAGAAATTCTTCTAATTCTCTTAATTGCTGATTTTGTGTTTGCCATATCCGCAGGGGTATAGCTTGAGAATTTAAAGTGGTCAATAAAATAATTGGCTATTTTTGACAAGATTCACAAAAAAAAGTTGATCTATTTGAGCTTATTTTTTTTTTTATAAGATCGGTGCATCTAAAATTTTTACACTTCATGCCTTGTTGCTGATAAACTTTAAATTCATTTTGAAATCCTCCCTTTGAACCTGACGTATTTTTAAAATCCCTTATGCTGGAACCTCCTTTACTTATAGCTTTTAAAAGAATTTTTTTTGAATTTAATATAATTTTTTTACATTCTTCTTTACTCAAAAAACATACTTTTCTATAAGGGTGTATTTTACTTTTAAATAGTATCTCGCTTGCATAAATGTTTCCTACCCCTGATACGAATTGTTGATCAAGCAAAAGATTTTTAATATCTCTATTTTTGTACTTAAAATAATTATAAACATAATTTAAATCAAAATTTAAATCGAATGGTTCTGGACCAAGATGATTAAATCTTTCTTTTAAATTTTTTTTATTTTTTATAATCTGAAAAAAACCAAATCTTCTTGGGTCATTATAAACAACCTTAAATTTTTCAAAAATAATCTCTACATGATTATGTTTTTTTGGAAGGGTTGGAGAATTATAAAAACTTGTATTCGTAATTATATTATTCATCTTATTTTCAATGATATGAATGGTACCCGACATGCCTAAATGAATTAAACAATAGATATTTTTTGAAAGATATAAAATTAAGTATTTAGAAAATCTTTCCACTTTAATTATTTTCTTATTTTCAAAATAGCTGCTAAAATTCAATGGGATTTTAAATCTTAAATTTCTATTTCTAACTATTACCTTTTTTACCTTTTTTTGTTTAATTTTTTTATTTAATGACTGTCTTACAATTTCTACTTCTGGTAATTCTGGCATTTGATACTATATTGAATATAATTTTTTTTTTATGCAACAATATCTTCAAAATAAAAAAGGGCTAGTAGATGGTGTTTTTGATCAGGTATACAATAAATATGACTTGATGAACGACTTTATGTCTTTGGGTGTTCATAGATTTTGGAAAAAAAGTCTAATTAATATGATGAACCCCTCTTTAAATAAAAATTTAATAGATGTTGCGTGTGGTACCGGTGACATTGGTAAGCTTTTTTTAGATAGTACTGATAAAGATATGAGGGTCACTTGTGTTGATCCAAATAGAGGAATGCTGGAACAAGGTAAAAAAAAATTGTCAAAGTATAAAAATATAAAATGGATAATTTCACCAGCAGAAAAACTACCGTTGCCAGATAATACTTTTGACTTTTATACTATAAGTTTTGGTCTTAGAAATACCAAAAACTTAAATAAAGCCCTGTCGGAGGCTTACAGGGTTTTAAAACCAGGTGGACGTTATCTGTGCCTTGAATTTTCTAAAATTCAGAATTCAAATTTAGATTTTATCTATAAAAATTATTCAAAATTAATTCCAATTATTGGTGAATTTGTTGTTGGTGAAAAAGAGCCGTATGAATATTTGGTGAAGAGTATTGAACAATTTATTAATCAAGAGGAGTTGATTGATTTAATGAAAAAAAATAATTTTCATAAATGCACATATAGAAATTTTTCTGGAGGAATTGTTTCAATTCATACTGGATGGAAGTTATAATGATCAGAAAGCTAATAACTCTTTTTAAATTAGGAAGGAAAATTGCTAAATCTGACATTTTAAATATAACTTCGAAATTTAAAAAACCACCTTTAGCTGTAAAAATTATTTTTCAAATTTTGTCTTTTTCATTTTCTAAAAAAGAACAAAATAATTTTAACAAAAATGAAGGGGAAAGACTTTCAAGCTCATTAGAGTCAATGGGAACTACTTTTATTAAACTTGGACAATTTTTAGCAACAAGGCCGGACATAATAGGAGAAGAATTATCGACCAAGCTTGAAAATTTACAAGATCGACTTCCTCCTTTTCCTATTAATTATGCAAAAGAAATAATAAAAAATGATTTAGGTAATGACACGTATAATTCAATTATAGATTTAAGTGAACCTGTAGCGGCTGCTTCTATTGCGCAAGTACACAAAGCAAAAATTAATGACAACGGAACGATTAAAGATGTGGCTATTAAAATTTTAAGACCAGATATTAAAAAAATATTTAATGAAGAAATCGATGCTATGATGTTATTTGCTTTCATCATCGAGTCATTTGTAAAAAAAACAAAAAGATTAAAACTTGTTGAGGTTGTTTTTTTATTAAAAGAAATAACTAATCTTGAGATGGATTTAAGGTTTGAGGCAGCAGCAGCAAATGAATATGCTGAAAATACGAAAAATGATGTTGGGTTTCAAGTACCACAAATATACTGGAATTTTACCAGTGAAAATGTGATGACTTTAGATTGGATAGATGGTGTTTCAATAAGAGAGACTGAAGAACTAAAAAAAAGAAATCTGGATACAAATAAAATTGCTGAAGATATAATCCAACATTTCTTAAGACATGCTGTAAGAGATGGTTTCTTTCACGCTGATATGCACCAAGGAAACATTTTTATTGATAACAATGGTCAAATAGCACCTATTGATTTTGGTATCATGGGAAGATTAGATAAAGTTAGTAAAAGGTTTTTGGCTGAAATCCTATTCGGTTTTATACAGAGAGATTATAAAAAAGTAGCTGAAGTTCATTTAGTTGCGGGATTAGTGCCAAATAACGTGCCAATTGATGATTTAGCACAAGCATTACGATCAATAGGAGAGCCTATTTTTGGACAAGCCGTAAAAGATATTTCGGGTGGCAAATTACTCAAACAATTATTTGATGTGACTGAGAAATTTAATATGCAAACACAACCTCAACTTTTGATGTTACAAAAAACAATGGTTGTAGTTGAAGGTGTTGCAAGAAAATTAAATCCTAACACTAATATCTGGACAACATCAAAACCAGTCCTTGAAAGTTGGTTAAGAGAAACAAAGGATCCTATTAATAATTTAAATGAAACATTAAAAAATACATCCGAAGTTATTAAAAGATTGCCTGAATTTCCTGAAATTATGGATAAAGCCAATCAAGCCTTAACATTTTTAGCAAGTGGCCAAATTCCTCAAAATTCAAACTCTTTTACTGCATTAAATGATAAGAAATCTGAAATGATTTCATTTAGAAATCAAACTATTATTGGCTTATTAGGTCTTGTAATTATTGGACTATTAGTATTTTAATTCTTCAAAATGAAAAATGTGTTAAATAAAAAAATTCTATTAATTATATGTGGAGGAATTTCTGCTTACAAGAGTCTTGAAACAATAAGACTTTTTAAAAAAAATGGAGCAGTAATTAAAACTATACTTACTAGTAGTGCTAAAGAATTCATTACTCCTCTTTCTGTTGCCTCTCTTTCACAAGGAAAAGTTTACAGTGAACTGTTCAATGTTGAAAATGAAACAGAAATGGATCATATCGCTCTATCGAGATGGGCAGATATAATTTTAATAGCTCCAGCAACAGCTAACACTATTTCTAAATTAGCGCAGGGTACAACTGATGACCTTGCTTCAACAGTGGTATTAGCATCAGATAAAGATATTTATTTAGCTCCAGCGATGAATGTTAGGATGTGGGAACATCAATCTACAAAACAAAATTTAAAAAAACTTAAAAGCTTTGGTTATAAAACAATTGGACCAGAAATTGGGGAAATGGCTTGTGGAGAATATGGAGAGGGCAAAATGTCAGATCCAATTACTATTTCTACAGAAATAGACAATTATTTTTTAAAACAAAAAAACAATAAAAAACTTAAAGCAATAGTCACTGCAGGCCCAACAAATGAATATATAGATCCTGTTAGATTTCTAACTAATAAATCAAGTGGTAAGCAAGGATATGAGATTGCTAAATCTTTATCTAAAAAAGGTTTTGATACAACTCTAATTTCTGGACCAACAAATTTAAATATTGATGAAGATATTAAGTTAATTAAAGTAGAAACAGCTGACCAAATGTTGGTTGCTACACAAGAAAATTTACCAGCTGATGTAGCAATATTTTCAGCTGCAGTTGCTGATTTTAAAGTCAATAAAAAATTTAAAAGCAAAATTAAAAAACAAGATTTTTTAAAATTAAATTTGGAAAAAAATGTAGACATTTTGAGTTATGTTTCTAATCACAACTCAATGAGACCAAATCTTGTAATAGGTTTTGCAGCTGAAACTGATGAAATTGAATTAAATGCAAAAGAGAAATTGAATAATAAAAATTGTGATTGGATTATTTCTAATGACGTATCTAATAGAAAAATTGGTTTTGATTCTGATTATAATGAAGTAACAATTCATTACAGAAATAAAGATATAAAACCAGAAAACCTTTCATATAAAAAAAAATCTGAAATATCTGATGAAATAGTTGATAGAATAATTTATCAATTAAATTAATGGTAAAAGTTCTTTTAAAGAAATTAGATTCATCTGTAGAGCTACCTTCGTATAAAACTGATGGAGCATCAGGTATGGATTTAATGGCATTTATTAAAGAGCCTATAAATTTAAAACCTTATACATCTTGCATGGTTCCAACAGGCATTTCTTTAGCATTCTCTGGTGAATTTGAAATTCAAATAAGACCTAGATCTGGCTTAGCTGCTAAGAGTAGTATTAGTGTTTTAAACACACCGGGCACAATTGACAGTGATTATAGGGGTGAAATTAAAGTAATTTTATATAACCATGGGAGTAATGATTTTTTAATAAATAATAAAGATAGAATTGCCCAAATGGTTTTAACACCGGTTGTTAAAATAGATCTTGAGGAAACTGATGATCTTCCTAATACAGTAAGAGGCAAAGGTGGTTTTGGTTCAACAGGGAAATGACTTTAAAACTAAGTAAAAAAGAAATTGAAAAGTTTTCAAGACAAATAATTCTAAAAAATATTGGAGCTTTAGGCCAAAAAAAAATTCTAAATTCCAAAGTTCTTATAATTGGTATGGGAGGGTTAGGCTGCCCAGTTGCAGAATTTTTAACTAGATCTGGAATTGGTACATTAGGAATTATAGATCATGATATTGTTGGTGCATCTAACATTCATAGACAAAGCTTATATGATGAAAGAGATTTGAATAAGCTAAAAGTTAAAGTAGCCCAGGAAAAATTAAAGAATATTAATCCAAAAACCAAAGTTAATGCTTTCGCTGTTAAATTAAACAATATAAATGCAGATAAAATAATCAAAAATTATGATTATATTGTTGACGGTACAGACAATTTTAAAAGTAAGTTTTTAATTAATGATTTAAGTCTTAAAAATAAAAAATTTCTTGTTACTGGAGCTATTAGTAAATTTGATGGTCATATTTTCACTTTTAACTTTAAAAACAAAAAAGATCCTTGTTTAAGGTGTTTTTATCAGGAAGAAAGTATTTCGGACGATATTTTAAACTGTGAATATGAAGGAATTTTAGGAACTGTAGCTGGTATAATAGGAACAATGCAGGCCAATGAGATATTAAAAAAGGTACTTAATATTGGTCAAAATTTAGAACGCTCAATATTAATTATAGACTTATTAAATTTGAATTTTAGAAAAGTAAAAATAAATAAAAGAAAAAAATGTGAATGCAGATAATGAAAAAACAAATTTATACTTTATTTTTTTTAATATTTTTTGTTTCTTGTAACGCTACGGCTGAAACTTTTTTGTCTTTGAAAAAAAATAAAGTTAATGTTCGGTATGGTCCTAGTTTTGACTCTGATGTTAAATATGTTTATAAAAAAATTAATCTTCCACTTAAACAGATAGATAAAAAAGAAAATTTTAGAAGAATAATTGACATGAAAAATAACAGTGGTTGGATTCATGTTTCTCAATTAAAAAATAATAATTCTGTCATCTCAACTGATTTAAAAATTTTATTTAAAAAACCATCATCATTTGCAAAACCAATTGCGCAATTAAAAAAGGGTAGGTTGCTTATTGTAAAAGAATGTAAAAAAAAATGGTGTAACGTAGAAACTGGAAAATTTACCGGTTGGGTAGATAAAGAAAATCTTTGGGGAATATCTAATTGATTAATTTTTAAAAGGATTGTCAAGAACGCAAGCTACAAGATGAACGCGTGCTTGTTCACCACCATTAAAAAAATTATGGTATTTAGTGTTATTTGTAATCCATACACTTCCATCTGCTGGCAAATGTTTTGCAACATTTTCTATAACCATTGAGCATCCAGCATTAGTTACGATTGGTATATGTAATCTACATTCAGGATCTTTGTGCCAACTTAAAGTTGATCTTGGTTCCTTTAATAAAAGTCTTACCCTTCCAAGCTTAAACCTTTTGCTTAATACCTCATAAACTTCGCTAAAGTACGTGTTGTTAAATTCTGGCACTAATTGTGTATATTTAGACTCGTCAATATCAATATCTCTTGATACTTCCTTGCCAGTTTCATCTGCTATGGTCCAATATTTTCCTCGTATATTGTTTCCTTTAATAGAGCTCTCATCATTAGGAATTTGATTTAAAGAAATAGCACCAAAGTGGGTGACACCTGGAGAATTAAACTTTTTATTTTCAAGAATTGAATCTAAATCATTTCTTAATTTTGAAATATCAAATTTTAATTCAGGGACCTTATAAAAGTCTTCAAAACTTACTTGAGCCATAATGTCTTATTTTGTTAATTTAGATCAAAACGATCTGCATTCATAACTTTTGTCCATGCAGATATAAAATCATTAACAAATTTGTCAAGTGAATCATCTGTTGCATAGACTTCAGCTAAAGCTCTTAGTTGAGAATTTGATCCAAAAATCAAATCAGCTCTAGTTCCAGTCCATTTAACTTTATTTGTTTTACGATCTTTGCCTTTAAAGATATCTTCTTTGCTTGAAGTTTCTTTCCATTTTATGTTCATGTCTAAAAGATTAACAAAAAAGTCATTGGTAAGTTTTCCTGGTTTTTTAGTAAACACTCCATGACTAGAACCATCAAAATTAGCTCCCATAACTCTCATACCTCCAACCAAAACTGTCATCTCTGCACCAGTTAATTGTAATAGTTGAGCTTTATCTACTAGTAATTCTTCAGCTATTGTTGAGTTCTCTCCCTTAGCATAATTTCTAAAACCATCAGCAACAGGTTGAAGTAAACCAAATGAATGAATATCTGTTTGATCTTGAGTAGCATCACCTCTTCCTGGTCTAAAAGGAACTTTTACTTTTTTACCAGCTGCTTTAGCCGCTTGTTCAATTCCAACAGATCCACCTAGAACAATCAAATCTGCTATAGATACTGATTTGGACTTGGTATTAAACGATTTTTGTATTTTCTCATAAACCTTAATTACTTTTGATAATACGGTTGGATTATTAACTTTCCAATTTTTCATTGGAGCTAATCTTATTCTGGCACCATTTGCTCCACCTCTTTTATCAGAAGATCTATAAGTTGATGCTGAAGACCATGCAACTGAAACAAGTTTTGATACTGATAATCCTGAGCTTGCAATTTTTCTCTTCAAAGATTCAACTTCACTATTTTTTAGTTTATAATTATTTTTAGGAACTGGATCCTGCCAAATTAAATTTTCTTTTGGCACTTCAGGTCCTAGATAATTTACTTTAGGTCCCATATCTCTGTGAGTTAGCTTGAACCAAGCTCTTGCAAAAGCATCAGCAAACTCGTCTGGGTTATTATGGAAATGTCTTGAAATTCTTCCAAAGCCTGGGTCCATTCTCATTGATAAGTCAGTTGTTTGCATCATTGGCATATTCTTCTTGCCTTTAATGTGTGCATCAGGCGTCATCTCAATTGCTTTACCATTTCTTTTTGGTTTCCATTGATATGCTCCTGCAGGACTTTTGGTCAACTGCCAATTATACCCAAATAAATTGTCAAAATAACCCATATCCCATTTAATTGGATTAGAAGTCCATGCTCCTTCAATACCACTACTTATTGTGTCTGCTCCAATTCCACTTTTGTAACTACTGTTATAACCAGTTCCTTGTTCTTGAATTTTTGATCCTTCTGGCTCTGGACCTTTATAAGATTCAGATGCAGCTCCATGAGACTTACCAAAAGTATGACCGCCAGCTACCAATGCAACTATTTCGTAATCATTCATAGCCATTCTTCCAAAAGTTTCTCTTATATCTCTTGCAGCTTTAAGTGGGTCTGGATTCCCATCTGGTCCTTGAGGATTTACATAAATTAATCCCATTTGAACAGCACCTAATGGATTTTCAAGTTCTCTTTTTTTATTATAACGATTATTCCCTAACCATTCTTTTTCTGAACCCCAATAAATATCATCTTCAGGTTCCCAAATATCTTCTCGACCACCACCAAATCCAAAAGTTTTTAATCCCATAGACTCGATTGCAACGTTGCCAACTAATACAAATAAATCAGCCCAAGAAATTCTTTTTCCATATTTTTTCTTAATAGGCCAAAGTAGTAATCTTGCTTTATCTAAGTTAACATTATCCGGCCAACTGTTTAATGGTGCAAATCTTTGATTTCCGGTTCCAGCTCCACCTCTACCATCTCCAGTTCTGTAAGTTCCAGCTGCATGCCATGCAAGTCGAACCATTAGAGGACCATAATGACCATAATCAGCAGGCCACCAACTTTGAGAGTTGGTCATAAGCTTTTTAAGATCATTTTTTAAAGCTTTATAATTAAGTTTTTTAAATTCTTTTTTGTAATCAAATTTTTTATCAAAAGGGTTTACTAGTTCTGAGTGTTGACTTAAGACTTTTAGATTTAAGCTATTTGGCCACCAGTCTCTATTAGTTTGACCTTTGCCAGTTGGATGTTTTTGAGGAATTCCTTCTCCGTGATATGGACATTTGCTTATTTCGTTTCTTATTTCACTGCTCATTTGATTACCTTTTTTTATTAATTACCATTTTTATTGTGATTTAGTTTATAATGATTCTAAATAGGTAGTCAAGTAATTCAGACTATTTTGTCTTTAATTGTGACAATTATTCATTATCAACTTTAACAAGAATTTCAACTGAACTAATTTTCTTCCCTGGCAAAATTTTATTTATTTGAATTTTTTCCACATCCTCATCGTTTAAATCGATCAACTCTTTAGTAGTCTTGTCATAAAAATGATGGTGATGAGAAGTATTTGTGTCAAAATAAGTGCTGTCATTATTTAAAGTAATCTCTTTTAAATAACCTTTTTTCTTGAAAGCATGAACAGTGTTGTAAACTGTAGCTAAAGATATTTTTTCATTATTTTCTTCAGAAATTTTTTTTACCAATTCATTAATTGTAAAGTGAAAAGTTTTCTCTCTTTTGTATAAAACCTCACAAATTTTAACTCTTTGCTTAGTAGGTCTTAGTCCAGTTTCTCTTAATTTTTCAATGAAATTACAGTTTTTTGCCATAGTTTTTTATAATAATTCTAAACTAAGAATAAAAATTATATTGTTTTATTATATTATATTATCATTAAATCAAGTACTAAGGGAACTCAAAAATTATGAAAAAAAATTCTTACTCCTATGATGATCTCATAACATGTGGAAATGGTGATCTTTTTGGGCCTGGAAATGCTAAATTACCACTTCCTCCAATGCTGATGTTTGATAGAATAACAGAAATTAATGAGAATAATGGAGAATTTAACAAAGGTTCTCTAAAAGCTGAGTTAGATATTAAAAATGATCTATGGTTTTTTGACTGTCATTTTAAAGCTGACCCTGTAATGCCGGGCTGTTTAGGATTAGACGCTATGTGGCAGTTAGTTGGGTTTTATTTGGGTTGGTTAGGAAATCCTGGTAAAGGAAGAGCTTTAGGTGTCAGTACTGTAAAATTCACAGGTGAAGTTTTACAAAGTGTAAAGAATGTAAGATACGAAATAGATATGAAAAAAATTATGTCTCCAGGAGGAACAACAGTTGGTCTTGCAAATGGTTTAGTATTTGCAGATGATAAAAAAATTTATTCAGCAGAAAGCTTAAAAGTGGGGTTATTTAAATAATGAGAAGGGTAGTTATAACAGGTTTAGGAGTTGTATCTTGCTTAGGTAATAATCAAGAAGAAGTCCATAAATCACTATTAAATTCGAAGTCAGGAATTTCTTATGCTGAAGAGTATAAAGAACATAATCTTAAAAGTCATGTTCATGGCAAACCAAATATAAAGCTTGAAGATCATATAGATAGAAAAACAATTAGATTTATGGGTTCAGGTTCAGCTTATAATTACATTGCAATGAAAGAAGCAATTGAAGACTCAGGATTAGAAGAAACTGAAGTAAGCAATTTTAAAACTGGAATTATTATGGGCTCAGGAGGACCTTCAATCGAAAACGTCATATTGGCAGCAGATAAAACTAGAGCTAAAACTCCAAAATTAATGGGACCATTTATTGTTCCAAGAACAATGGCAAGTACAGCTTCAGCAACTCTTGCTGTCCCTTTTAAAATAAAAGGTACCAACTACACAATGAGTTCGGCTTGTGCAACGAGTGGTCACTGTATCGGTAATTCAATGGAATTAATTCAAATGGGCAAACAAGACGTTGTTTTTTCAGGGGGTAGTGAAGAAGTTCACTGGGCAATGACTGCAATGTTTGATGCAATGACTGCTTTATCATCAAAATATAATGATGCTCCTGAAACAGCATCTAGAGCATATGATAAAACAAGAGATGGTTTTGTAATAGCTGGTGGTGCAGGTGTTTTAGTGCTTGAAGAATACGAACATGCTAAAGCAAGAGGTGCTAAAATATACGCGGAATTAACTGGTTATGGAGCAACTTCAGATGGATACGATATGGTGGCTCCATCAGGTGAGGGAGCAGTACGTTGTATGAAGATGGCTATGGCAACATCAAAAAATAAAATTGATTATATCAATACTCACGGAACTTCTACTCCAGTTGGAGATATCACAGAGCTAAATGCAATTAAAAATACGTTTGGAGAAAATATTCCAAAGATTAGTTCGACAAAATCTTTATCAGGACATCCACTAGGTGCCGCTTCAGTTCATGAAGCTATTTATTGTTTAATTATGATGAAAAATAATTTTATAGCAGGTTCTGCTAATATAAGTGAAATGGATGAAGAAGCTAAAAAATTCCCAATAGTTCCAAAAACTGAGACGGGGGCAACCTTAAACACAGTAATGTCTAATAGTTTTGGTTTTGGAGGAACTAACGCTACTTTGATTTTTGAAAAGGTTTAAATTATGAGTTTGATGAAAGGTAAAAAAGGGTTGATCATGGGTGTTGCTAATGAAAGATCCATTGCCTGGGGTATTTCACAAAAACTTGCTGAAGCAGGGGCGGAGCTTGCATTCACTTACTTAGGGGATGCTTTAAAAAAAAGAGTAATTCCTTTAGCAGAAAAATTAAATTCAAAAGTTACCTTTAGTTGTGATGTTGAAAAACAAGAAGATGTTACAAAATTATTTGAAGATGTAAAATCACAATGGGGTGAAATAGATTTTGTAGTTCACGCAATTGCATTTTCAGACAAGTCTGAATTATCTGGTGAATATTTAAATACAACGCGAGAAAATTTTTTAAGAAGTATGTTGATTTCATGTTTTTCATTTACTGAAGTTGCAAAAGAAGCATCTAAAATAATGAAAGATGGTGGAAGTCTAATCACTCTAAGCTACGAAGCAAGCAAAGCTATTCCCAATTACAATGTAATGGGTGTATGTAAGGCGGCGTTAGAATCTAGTGTTAAATATCTTGCAAGAGATTTGGGTGCTAAAGGTATGAGAGTTAATGCTATTAGTGCTGGACCTATTAAAACACTAGCTGCTTCTGCTATTGGAGATGCAAAGTTCCTATATAAATGGAATGAAGACCATTCTTTCCTAAAAAGAAACGTAGATATCCATGATGTTGGAAATTCAGCATTATATCTACTAAGTGACCTTGCAAACGGTGTTACTGGTGAAATTCACTATGTAGATGCTGGATATAATAAGGTTGGGATGCCGGATCCAAAAAATATAGAATAAAGATTATAATTTAAAATTTAAGTGATTATCTGGCTTGCATCATACCCTAAAAGTGGGAACACATGGCTTAGAGCGATACTACATCAAATTGTAGTTAACAAAACTGAAAAAGAAGAAACTTGGATTTCAAATCTTCATAAATTAGTAGACACTTATCCAAAAATTCAACACTTTCAAGATTTGAACTCTTCACTAGTTGAGGGTACTGATTTTAAAAATAAAAGCGAAATCATTAGAAATTGGGATAAATCCCAAAAGAGATTAAGTTCTGATAAAAAACTAAGAATTTTAAAAACACACAACATGTTATGCACGATTAATATTAATCAAAATACTCTTTTCTATCCAGGTACAACAGATAGAAGTTTCTCTTAATTATATGAAAGACTGAATCTCACATACCTAAATAATTTTTAATTAAAATGAATGAAATAGACCCCAAAAATGATCCTCTTTATTTATTAACAAAAGCTGTTGAGCAAGGTGATCCTCAAGCTTCCAAAAAAGTAAAGGAGCGTCTTGATAAATCAGATGACCCTTCAGAGATGAGATATTTAGAGGGATTACTTATACTACTAGGTGAGAAACCCGGAGAACTAGAAGATCCGCCCGACGTAGAAGATGATCCAGATGAATATTGGCAAGAAAATGATTACTTTGAGGTCTAAATTAAAGTAATAGCAACTCCAATAAAAGATAAAAAAGAATAAAAAATTGTTAATTTATTTATTTCTTCTCCCTCTCTCTTTGAAATAAAAAGTGCAAAGACAGGTGAAAGACTTAGCAAAGTCCAACCAATCCCAATAGGTAAAAATTTAAAAACTATCTGTTGAAATAATATTCCAAAATTAGTGCCAAGTAAGGTTGATAAAATTAAATTTGAATGATTTTTTTTAGTTAGTGCTCTATTATTAAGAATATCAAAAAAATCTTTTTTAAAAATTAAAAATAAAAATATTGATGCTGATAAAAGTATGATTTCAGTTGTTTGCAAAGAGGTTAATGTAGA
>ERZ802822.678-NODE-678-length-23144-cov-10.145099_pt1 | contig 23144 bp, 28 predicted proteins | sample MGYA00345649_ERZ802822 | MGnify/ENA primary metagenome ERZ802822 (study PRJEB30503, sample SAMEA104212359) | marine metagenome | biome: Westerlies Biome; feature: [SRF] surface water layer (ENVO:00010504) within the epipelagic zone...; material: water...
GACACCAAAAGGTGAGTCACCGATGACGCCGGAAGAAAAGCTGTTGCGGGCTATCTTTGGTGAAAAAGCATCAGATGTACGTGATACGTCACTGAAGCTGCCGCCGGGCGGATCAGGCACCATTGTAGAGGTGCGGGTGTTCTCGCGCCGAGGTGTGGAAAAAGATGAACGCGCACTGGCTATTGACCGCGCTGAAATCGACCGTCTTGGCAAAGACCGTGACGATGAACGCGCCATCTTAGAGCGTGGTTTCTATGGTCGTATGGCCGAATTGTTTGATGGCCAGAGCATTGCAACAGGGCCAAAAGGCATTAAGGCTGGCAGCAAAATTGACGCGGCCATGCTGGAAGAACTGCCAAAATCGCAATGGCAGCAGATTGCTGTTAAAGCGGATGATGTGCAAAAGCTGATCGAAGCGCAGATTGCCGATTTCGAAAGTGCTGTTGCGGCTTTGCAGGCGCGGTTTAACGACAAGGTCGATAAATTGCAGGGCGGTGATGAATTGCTGCCGGGCGTGATGAAGATGGTAAAAGTGTTCGTCGCGGTAAAGCGCAAGCTGCAGCCAGGCGATAAAATGGCCGGTCGCCATGGTAACAAAGGGGTGATTTCCCGCATCGTGCCAATGGAAGATATGCCGTATCTGGAAGATGGCACACCTGTTGATATTGTGCTGAACCCGCTAGGCGTGCCGTCGCGCATGAATGTCGGGCAGATTCTGGAGACCCATCTTGGCTGGGCGGCGCGTGGTCTTGGTAAACAAGTTGGCGCGGCTGCCGAGGCGGCGCGTGCCAAGGTTGACGTCAAGCCGTTACGCAATCTGTTGTCTGAAATCTATAGCGCCGAACAGTTCGACAATGAGCTGGCGGTGATGAATGACGATCAGATCATTGAACAGGCCGAAATTCTGTCGCGTGGTGTGCCAATGGGCACGCCGGTGTTTGACGGCGCCCGTGAGGCGGATGTGGTGACCTTGCTGGAAAAAGCCGGCTTGAGCAAAACCGGACAGGAATGGCTGACCGATGGCCGTACCGGTGAAGTGTTCGACCGGCCGGTGACGGTTGGCTATATCTATATGCTGAAACTGCACCACCTTGTTGATGACAAGATCCATGCCCGCTCGATCGGCCCATACTCGCTGGTCACGCAGCAGCCGCTGGGTGGTAAGGCACAGTTTGGTGGACAGCGCTTTGGTGAGATGGAAGTCTGGGCGCTTGAGGCGTATGGCGCAGCCTACACATTACAGGAAATGCTCACCGTCAAGTCGGATGACGTTTCCGGCCGTACCAAGGTCTATGAATCAATCGTCCGCGGCGATGATGATTTCGAGTCCGGCATTCCTGAGTCATTCAATGTTCTGGTGAAGGAACTGCGCTCGCTTGGCCTGAATGTCGATCTTCATGAGGCTGAATATTAAAGTAATGATAACTGTCAGGGTCACAACATTGCCCCTGACAGCTTTTTGCCACGTTAATGCGACTCACACGACACCAACAGATGTTGGGGAGATAAATAAATGAACGATTTGATGAATCCTTTCGGCCAGTCACAAGGCCCACAAAGCTTTGACAAGATCAGGATTTCAATTGCTGCGCCGGAACGTATCCGGTCTTGGTCGTTTGGCGAAATCAAAAAGCCAGAAACCATCAATTATCGCACATTTAAGCCGGAAAAAGACGGGCTGTTTTGCGCGCGTATTTTTGGCCCGGTGCGCGATTATGAATGTCTGTGTGGCAAATATAAGCGGATGAAATATCGCGGCATTATCTGCGAGAAATGCGGTGTCGAGGTGACCTTGTCAAAGGTACGCCGCGAACGCATGGGACATATCGAGCTGGCCGCGCCGGTGGCGCATATCTGGTTCCTGAAATCACTGCCAAGCCGCATCGGTCTGCTGGTCGATATGACCCTCAAGGATCTTGAGCGGGTGCTGTATTTCGAAAATTTCGTGGTTATTGAACCGGGCATGACATCGCTGACAAAAGGCCAGCTTCTGAGCGAAGAAGAATTTTATGACGCGCAGGACGAATTTGGTGATGATGCGTTTGAAGCCAGCATCGGTGCCGAAGCCATCAAAAAAATCCTTTGTGATATCGATCTTGAAACCGAGCGCGGCACAATCCGTACTGAACTAGCTGAAACCGGCTCTGAAGCCAAGCGCAAAAAGCTGGTGAAGCGGCTCAAGCTGGTTGACTCGTTCCGCGAGTCCGGCTGCCGCCCGGAATGGATGATCATGGATGTGGTGCCGGTCATTCCACCGGAACTGCGGCCATTGGTGCCACTTGATGGCGGGCGTTTTGCAACGTCTGACCTGAATGATCTGTATCGTCGGGTGATCAACCGGAATAACCGGCTGAAGCGGCTGATCGAATTGCGCGCACCTGATATTATCGTGCGCAACGAAAAGCGTATGTTGCAGGAATCAGTCGATGCCCTGTTTGACAATGGCCGCCGTGGGCGGGTGATCAGTGGCGTCAATAAACGTCCGTTGAAATCTTTGTCAGATATGCTGAAAGGCAAACAGGGACGGTTCCGGCAGAACTTGCTTGGCAAGCGGGTCGATTATTCGGGTCGTTCGGTCATTGTGGTGGGGCCAGAGCTGAAGCTGCACCAATGTGGTCTGCCAAAGAAAATGGCACTCGAATTATTCAAGCCGTTTATCTATTCGAAACTGGAGCTCTATTCGCTGGCAAGTACGGTGAAAATGGCCAAGCGAATGGTCGAAAAAGAACGGCCCGAGGTATGGGATATTCTGGAAGAGGTGATCCGTGAGCATCCGGTGATGCTGAACCGGGCGCCAACACTACACCGGCTTGGCATTCAGGCGTTTGAACCAGTGCTGGTTGAGGGCAAAGCCATTCAACTGCATCCGCTGGTCTGTACGGCCTTCAACGCGGACTTTGATGGCGACCAGATGGCGGTGCATGTGCCCTTGTCATTAGAAGCCCAGCTTGAAGCCCGGGTATTGATGATGTCGACCAATAATATTTTGAGCCCGGCCAATGGTAAGCCGATTATCGTGCCGTCACAGGATATTATTCTTGGCCTGTATTACATGTCGATGGAACGTGATAATGAAAAAGGCGAAGGCATGGTGTTCGCCGATGTGCAGGAAATTTTGCTGGCACTAGGCAATGGCTCGGTCAGTCTGCATGCCAAGGTAAAGGCACGGGTACCCACCCGCGACACTGACGGATCACGTATTTTAAAGGTGATTGAAACCACACCGGGGCGGGCGCAGCTTGCCGATTTGTTGCCGGACAATCCGTCTTGTTCATTTGAACTGGTCAATAAGCTGATGACGAAGAAAGAAGTCAGTGATGTGATCGATCACGTATATCGTCATTGCGGACAGAAAGACACGGTGATCTTTTGTGACCGTTTGATGACGCTTGGCTTTGGCCAGGCCTGTGATGCGGGTATCTCGTTTGGTATTGCTGATTTGACGACGCCTGAGCTGAAGGAAAAATACGTCAATGAAGCCGAGGCCGAGGTCAAAACATTTGAGCAGCAATATCTTGATGGCCTGATCACCCAGGGTGAAAAATACAATAAAGTGGTCGATGTATGGTCACGATGTTCTGATCTCGTTGCCGACGAGATGATGAAAGGTATTTCCACCGCCAAGGATGGTGAGCCGATCAACTCGGTCTGGATGATGGCGCATTCAGGTGCGCGTGGTTCAGCGGCGCAGATTAAGCAGTTGGCTGGTATGCGCGGGCTGATGGCAAAGCCATCTGGCGAGATTATCGAAACGCCGATCATTTCTTCCTTTAAGGAAGGGCTGAATGTGCTGGAATATTTCAACTCGACCCATGGCGCGCGGAAAGGTCTGGCCGATACCGCCCTGAAGACAGCGAACTCTGGCTATCTGACACGTCGTTTGGTTGATGTGGCGCAGGATTGCATTGTCACCATCGTTGATTGTGGCACCAATAACGGCCTGACAATCCGTCCGGTGATGAATGGCAGTGACATTGTTGATCCGCTGTTTGAACGTATTCTTGGTCGGGTTTTGGCCGAGGATCTGGTTGACATGAAAACCGGCAAGGTTTTGGTGGCAGCCGGTCAGATGGTCACCGAAGAGCATGCGGCGGCGATCGAGGCATCCGGGGCTGATCAGGCATTAATCCGCTCGGCACTGTCATGTGAGGCAGAAACCGGCATTTGCGGAAATTGTTACGGTCGTGATCTGGCACGTGGTACCGATGTCAATATTGGTGAAGCTGTTGGTGTTATCGCGGCGCAATCAATCGGCGAGCCCGGTACACAATTGACAATGCGGACATTCCATGTCGGCGGTGCCGCACAGCGCGGCGCCGAACAGTCCAACATCGAGGCCAGCATCGGCGGTGTGATCAAGCTTGAAGATGCCGCGTTGGTAACGGACAAGAGCGGCAATGAAATTGTCATGAGCCGTAATACCGAATTGCTGATCATGGATGAGCAAGGACGTGAGCGCGCCCGGCATCGCTTGCCTTATGGTGGCAAATTATTCGTTTCAGAAGGCGAAGAAGTTGCCGCCGGCAAGGTGTTGATCGAATGGGATCCGTACACCATGCCGATTATTTCTGAGCTGAATGGTGTCGCCAATTATGTCGATCTGACCGAAGGCGTGTCGATACGTGAAATAACCGACGATGCGACCGGTATTTCGAGCAAGGAAGTTGTCGATTGGAAACAGGCTGCTGGTGGCAGCAATCTGCGTCCACGTATTACCTTGCGTGATGAAAAGGGCGAAGTGCTGACCCTGACAAACGGCCTTGAGGCACGTTACTTCCTGTCTGCCGGCTCGATCTTGTCGGTTGATAATGGTGCAACGGTTCAGGCTGGCGATGTGCTGGCACGTATTCCCCGCGAGTCGTCAAAGACCCGCGATATCACAGGTGGTTTGCCGCGGGTTGCCGAGCTGTTCGAAGCACGTCGGCCAAAAGATTTTGCGGTGATTGCCGAGGCCGAAGGGCGGGTTGAGTTTGGCAATGACTACAAAGCCAAGCGGCGTATTCGTGTGGTGCCATTGGATGGTGATCTGGATGCCGTTGAATATCTGCTGCCAAAGGGTCGTCCATTGGCGGTGAATGAGGGCGATGTGGTGCGTAAAGGCGATCTGCTGCTTGATGGCAGCCCGGTACCGCATGATATTCTGAGCATCCTTGGGGTAGAGGCGCTGGCCGCTTACCTGGTCAAGGAAATTCAGGATGTGTATCGGTTGCAGGGCGTGAAAATCAACGACAAGCATATCGAAGTGATCGTCCGCCAGATGCTGCAAAAAGTCGAAGTGAACGATCCGGCTGACAGCACCTTCCTTGTTGGTGAACAGGTTGACCGTGAAGAGTTTGCCAAGGCAAATTCAGCGCTCGAAGCCGAAGGTTTGCGTCCGGCTGTGGCACAGCCGGTGCTGCTTGGCATCACCAAAGCATCGTTGCAGACCAACAGCTTTATTTCGGCGGCGTCTTTCCAGGAAACAACCCGTGTTCTGACAGAGGCAGCGGTGAGCGGTAAAGAAGATACCCTCGACGGCTTGAAGGAAAACGTCATTGTTGGGCGGTTGATCCCGGCTGGTACCGGTTCGGTGATGAATCGGTTGCGCCGGATCGCGGCTGATCGTGATAAAGCGATCATCGCACAGCGTGAAGCTGAGGCGCCGGCGCTGGATGTTCAGGAATCATCCTTCGAAGACGCACAAGTCGCGGCAAATGACTAGGCTTTGACCGCCAAACCGAATGAATCCGGCGGTCAGACAAAAAAAATGCGGATAACGGGCGGAAAGGCGTAAAAAGCGCTTGACCGTTCGGCCCGCAAAAAATAGTATCCGGCAACCTTTTAGGCCTAGGTGGTGGTACAGCGGCGTAAACGCCGGTCTCGTATCAGACGCTAGGCCTGTATATTAGGTGACGAGAATTAGGCTCCATAATGGAGAATGTTTGGCGGTTTTGCCTGCAGAATCAGGCAAAACTGGCCTGTTGCACTTAAAGTGCGTATTGGTCGAGAAAAAAAGGGGCAGTAATGCCAACGATTAACCAGCTGATCCGGCACGGACGCAAGCGTCCGGTAGCGCGTACAAAAGTTCCTGCAATGGAAGCATGCCCGCAACGACGCGGCGTCTGCACCAGAGTGTACACAACCACCCCGAAAAAGCCGAATTCGGCTTTGCGGAAAGTCGCGCGTGTGCGTTTGACGAATGGGTATGAAGTGTCAAGCTATATCCCCGGTGAAGGGCATAATTTGCAAGAACACTCAGTCGTCCTGATCCGCGGTGGCCGGGTAAAGGATTTGCCGGGCGTTCGCTATCACATCATTCGCGGCACATTGGACACCCAGGGCGTCGGTGATCGTCGCCAGCGGCGTTCTAAATACGGCGCCAAGCGTCCAAAGTAAGAAGAGGCACATATGTCACGTCGTCATAGAGCAGAAAAACGGCCGGTTCTTCCAGATCCGAAATTCAAAGATACCGTCGTATCAAAATTCATGTCTTGCCTGATGTTTGACGGCAAGCGGTCAGTTGCCGAAAAGATTGTCTATGGTGCGTTTGACCGTATTCAGGAAAAGTCCGGTAACGAGCCGGTTAAAGTGTTTCATGATGCGCTGGAAAATGTACGGCCGCATCTTGAAGTGCGTTCACGCCGGGTTGGTGGTGCGACCTATCAGGTGCCCGTCGAGGTGCGGTCTGAGCGGGCGCAGGCACTGGCGATCCGCTGGCTGATTGACAGCTCGCGCAAGCGTGGTGAAACCACAATGATGGATCGTCTGTCAGGCGAATTGATGGATGCTGCGAATAACCGCGGCAACGCCGTCAAAAAGCGTGAAGATACACATAAAATGGCTGAGGCAAACCGCGCCTTCTCCCATTATCGCTGGTAAGTGAGAAGGTTGGAGTAGAACATGACACGCGAATACTCTTTAGAGCGCTATCGTAATTTCGGCATCATGGCGCATATTGATGCAGGTAAGACCACAGCAACTGAGCGGATTTTGTATTACACAGGCCGTTCACATAAGCTGGGCGAAGTGCATGATGGCAACGCCACCATGGATTGGATGGAGCAAGAGCAAGAGCGCGGCATTACCATTACTTCGGCCGCGACAACATGTTTCTGGTTCCGCACAGAAGATGGCGAGACGCCGTCACCTGAGTATGGCGATGATCCGGATGCGGCAAAGTTTCGTTTTAACATCATCGACACGCCCGGCCACGTTGACTTCACCATTGAGGTTGAGCGTTCGTTGGCGGTTCTTGATGGTGCTGTGTGTGTGCTTGATGCCAATGCCGGTGTAGAACCGCAGACTGAAACAGTTTGGCGTCAGGCCGACCGTTATTCGGTGCCGCGTATCGTTTTTGTCAATAAAATGGACAAAATTGGTGCGGATTTCTTCAACTGTGTTGATATGATTAAAGACCGCACCGGTGCGGTGCCGCTGCCAGTGCATATGCCGATTGGCGCGGAAAACGAATTTGCTGGTCTGGTAAATCTGATCACCATGCAGGAATGGGTATGGGATTCTGAGGATCTTGGCGCGTCGTGGCGTTTGCAGGATGTCCGCCCGGAGCTGGCTGATAAGGCCGCTGAAATGCGGGCTTACCTGATTGAGCTTGCGGTCGAGCAGGATGACGATGTGATGGAAAAATTCCTCGATGGAGAGGAGCCTGATGTCGAAACCCTGCAGCGCTTGATTCGTATTGGTACGCTGAATATGTCATTCGTACCGGTATTGTGCGGCTCGGCCTTTAAGAATAAAGGTGTGCAGCCGATGCTGAATGCGGTGATTGATTATCTTCCCGGGCCGCTTGACGTGCCGGCTTACACAGGCTTTGCGCCCGGTGACGCGACTGAAACACGCAATATTGAGCGTCGCGCTGATGATGCAGAGCCAATGTCAGGTCTGGCGTTTAAGATCATGAACGATCCCTTCGTTGGCTCGTTAACATTCGTTCGGTTGTATTCGGGTTGTCTCAAAAAGGGTGACAGCATCATGAATTCAACAAAAGGCAAGCGTGAGCGCGTTGGCCGGATGATGATGATGCATTCGAACAATCGCGAGGAAATAGAGGCTGCCTATGCGGGGGACATTGTTGCTCTGGCTGGCTTAAAGGAAAGCACCACGGGCGACACTCTCTGTGACTCTGCAAAGCCGCTTATTTTGGAAACAATGACCTTCCCCGATCCGGTTATCGAAATCGCTATCGAGCCTAAGTCAAAGAATGATCAGGAAAAAATGTCAACTGGCCTGCAGCGACTGGCAGCAGAAGACCCGTCTTTTCAGGTCAGCAGTGATATTGAATCAGGCCAGACAATTATGCGCGGCATGGGTGAATTGCACCTCGATATTTTGGTCGATCGCCTGAAGCGTGAGTTTAAGGTAGAAGCCAACATCGGCGCTCCACAGGTGGCGTATCGTGAGACCATCACCAAAGAAGTTGAGGTGGATTACACCCATAAGAAACAGTCAGGTGGTTCAGGTCAGTTCGCCAGAGTTAAAATTGTCTTTGCGCCGCAAAACGAAGAGAGCTTCCGCTTTACCAACAAGGTTGTGGGTGGTTCGGTTCCTAAGGAATTCATTCCCGGGGTCGAAAAAGGCATCACCATGGCCAAGGAAACCGGAACAATCGCAGGCTTTCCTGTTATCGATTTTGAGGCAACATTAATTGATGGTGCCAGCCATGACGTTGACTCCTCAGTGCTTGCATTCGAAATCGCCGGGCGCGCAGCCTTCAGGGATGCGATGAACAAGGCAGGGCCGAAACTGTTAGAGCCAGTTATGAAGGTAGAGGTGATCACCCCGGAGGAGTACATGGGTGATATCATCGGGGATTTGAATAGCCGGAGAGGTAACGTCGGCGGCATGAACCCAAGAGGTAACGCCAAGGTCATTGACGCGATGGTACCTCTGGCGAACATGTTTGGCTATATCAACACCTTGCGTTCGATGAGCCAGGGTCGTGCCCAATACAGCATGCAGTTTGACCATTATGAACAAGTGCCGCAGGCGGTGGCTGACGAAGTCCGCGCCAAAATGGCCTAACAATTAAGCAATAGGAGTTCAAAAGAGATGTCCAAAGAAAAGTTTGACCGATCCAAGCCGCATTGTAACATTGGCACAATTGGCCATGTTGACCACGGCAAGACGTCTTTGACCGCAGCCATTACCAAGGTTCTGGCTGAGACCGGCGGCGCTGAGTTTTCTGCTTATGATCAGATTGACAAGGCGCCGGAAGAGCGCGCCCGCGGTATCACCATTTCGACAGCCCATGTTGAATATGAGACTGACAACCGTCACTATGCGCATGTCGATTGTCCCGGACATGCTGACTATGTGAAGAACATGATCACCGGTGCGGCGCAGATGGATGGAGCGATTTTGGTTGTGTCCGCTGCTGATGGCCCGATGCCACAGACCCGCGAGCATATTTTGCTGGCGCGTCAGGTTGGTGTACCGGCATTGTGCGTGTTCATGAACAAGGTTGATCAGGTTGACGATGAAGAGCTGCTGGAACTCGTTGAGATGGAGATCCGTGAGCTGTTGTCATCCTATGAGTTTCCGGGCGATGACATTCCGATTGTGAAGGGATCAGCGCTGGCGGCACTTGAAGACAGTGACGAGAAGATTGGCAAGGAAGCGATTAAAGAGCTGATGGCGGCGGTTGATGCCTATATCCCACAGCCGGAGCGTCCGAAGGATCAGCCATTCCTGATGCCGATTGAAGATGTGTTTTCGATTTCGGGTCGTGGCACGGTTGTCACCGGTCGTATTGAGCGCGGCATTGTGAATGTTGGTGAAGAGATTGAGATTGTTGGTCTGAAAGAGACACAAAAGACAACCTGCACCGGTGTTGAGATGTTCCGCAAGCTGCTTGATCAGGGTGAAGCCGGGGACAATGTTGGTGTGTTGCTGCGCGGTACCAAGCGCGAGGAAGTTGAGCGTGGCCAGGTGTTGTGTGCGCCGGGATCAATTTCGCCCCATACCGAGTTCAAATGCGAAGCCTATGTTCTGACCAAGGATGAGGGCGGGCGTCATACACCGTTTTTCTCAAATTATCGTCCACAGTTTTATTTCCGTACCACCGATGTGACCGGTTCGGTTGAACTGCCAGCAGGCACCGAGATGGTGATGCCGGGTGATAATATTGCGATGACAGTCACCTTGATCGCGCCGATTGCGATGGATGAAGGTTTGCGCTTTGCGATCCGCGAAGGTGGCCGCACCGTCGGCGCCGGCGTCGTATCGTCAGTCGTAAAATAAATATTAAAGATTGTAGGGAGGGCGGTTTTCGCCCTCCTTTATGTATACCAGACGAGGTAAAGCAGTTATGGAAACCCAGAATATACGTATTCGGTTAAAGGCATTCGATCATCGTATTCTCGATCAGTCTACGACCGAAATCGTTAACACCGCCAAGCGTACAGGTGCCGAAGTTCGTGGGCCAATACCGCTGCCGACAAATCTGCGTCGGATGACTGTTTTACGTTCGCCGCACGTCAATAAGAAAAGCCGTGAGCAATTCGAGATCCGCACGCACAAGCGCTTGCTGGACATTATTGATCCGACACCGCAAACCGTCGATGCGCTGATGAAGCTCGATCTGGCAGCCGGTGTTGATGTAGAGATTAAGCTGTAGGTAAGGAACCAGAGTTATGCGTAGCGGCATTATCGCCCGTAAATTGGGTATGACCCGAGTGTTTAACGATGCTGGCCACCATGTGCCTGTCACCGTTTTAAAGCTTGATGATGTTCAGGTTGTTGCAGTGCGCAACGCCGAAAAGGATGGCTATACAGCGCTGCAGCTTGGTGCCGGCGTTGCCAAGGCAAAAAATGTGTCAAAGCCAATGCGCGGCCATTTTGCCAAGGCTAATGTGTTGCCGAAATCTAAGCTGGCTGAGTTTCGTGTCAGCGAGGATGCGGTTTTAGACGTGGGTGCGTCGCTGGCTGCTAGCCATTTCGTTGCCGGGCAAAAGGTTGACGTTGTTGGCACCACCCAGGGTAAGGGTTTTGCCGGTGCCATGAAGCGGCATAATTTCGCCGGTTTGCGGGCATCACATGGTGTGTCTGTATCGCATCGCTCGCATGGTTCAACCGGTCAGTGTCAGGATCCTGGCAAGGTGTTTAAGGGCAAGAAAATGGCTGGCCAGATGGGTGCAATCCGGAACACAACGCAGAATATTGAGGTTGTGGCGGTCGATGATGACGAGGGTGTTGTGCTGCTGTGCGGCGCCGTCCCGGGTCCGAAAAACGGATGGGTGCTGATCAGCGACGCGATCAAGGCGAAACTGCCTGAGGATGCACCGTTTCCGGCCGGTCTGATTGCTGCGGTCGGTGAGCAGGCAGCCGAAGCGCCATCGGGTGCGGATGCCGCTGGCGCAGATGACGCTGCCGGCGCAGATGATGCCGCTGGCGCAGATGATGCCGCTGGCGCAGATGATGCCGCTGGCGCAGATGCGGCACCAGCCGAAGTCGCTGGCGATGAGCCATCCGGGTCTGCCGCTGAAAGCGAAAAGGAATAGGGTGATGAAGGTAGCTGTAAAAACGCTTGATAATAAGTCTGCTGGTGACGTCACGCTTGCTGATGCGGTTTTTGGTGTCGCGCCACGGGCTGACATTGTTGCACGTGTGGTAAAGTGGCAGCTGGCAAAGCGCCGCGCCGGAACACATAAGGTCAAGTCGCGTTCTGAAGTGGCCGCAACCACGGCCAAGATGTTCAAGCAAAAAGGCACAGGCCGGGCGCGTCATGGCGCGGCATCAGTTGTGCAGTTCCGCGGTGGCGGCGTTGTGCATGGCCCGGTGGTGCGCGATCATGGGCATCATTTGCCAAAAAAGGTGCGGCAGTTGGGATTGCGTTCGGCGCTGTCGTCAAAGGCGGCTGAAGGCAAGCTTTTGGTTGTCGATAAGCTGGCGGCTGGCGGCAAGGATGGCGGTAAAACTGCCAAATTGCGTGGGCAGCTTGCCAAACTCGGCGCGGAAAACGCGCTGATCATTGGTGGTGCAGAGCTTGACGAAATGTTCGTTAAGGCCGCCCGCAATATTCCGTTGGTTGATGTGCTGCCGCAGCAGGGCATCAATGTGTATGACATTCTGCGTCGTGATGTTCTGGTTTTGTCAAAGGACGCCGCGGCCCATCTTGAGGAGCGCCTGAAATGAGTATTCGTGCGCGTAAGCCGGTCAACACTGTTGTTTCAAAGGCGGCTGCCTATGACACAATTTTGCGCCCGATCATTACCGAAAAGGCGACCATGGCTAATGAAAATGGCCAGGTGACTTTTGCCGTTGCAATCAATGCGACGAAGCCGGAGATCAAGGCCGCTGTCGAGATGTTGTTTAATGTCAAGGTCACCGCTGTGAACACAATCGTGCAAAAAGGTAAGACCAAAACCTTTCGCGGTCGCGCTGGTCGGCGCAGTGATATGAAAAAGGCGATGGTGACATTGGCAGAGGGTCAGAACATTGACCTGATGGGAGTGTAGTTAAAATGGCTTTGAAAAAATTCAACCCAACCACCCCAAGCCAGCGTAACCTTGTTCTTGTTGACAAGTCGGCGCTGTACAAGGGCGGCCCGGTGAAGAAATTGACCGAAGGTTTGAGCAAAACCGGTGGGCGCAATAATTCTGGCCATGTGACATCATGGCAAAAAGGTGGTGGCCACAAGCGGCGCTATCGCCTGATCGATTTTAAACGCACCAAGACCGGTGTTGAGGCGACTGTTGAGCGGATTGAATATGATCCAAACCGGACTGCCTTTATCGCACTGATCACCTATGATGATGGTGTGCAAAGCTATATTCTGGCACCGCAGCGTCTGTCTGTTGGCGATCGGGTGCGTTCTGGCACCGGCTCTGACATTAAGCCCGGCAATGCGTTGCCGCTTGCAAATATTCCGGTTGGCACATTGGTGCATAATGTCGAACTCAAGCCCGGTAAGGGCGGCCAGTTGGCACGTTCTGCCGGCACCTATATTCAGCTCGTTGGCCGTGACCGCGGCTATGCCATTTTGCGCCTAACATCTGGTGAGGTGCGTTTGGTGCGGTCTGAATGCATGGCGTCGATCGGTGCGGTGTCTAACCCGGATCAACAGAACATTAAGATTGGCAAGGCTGGGCGTAGCCGCTGGCTTGGCCGTCGTCCGCATGTCCGTGGTGTTGTGATGAACCCGATTGATCACCCGCATGGTGGTGGTGAAGGCCGTACATCGGGTGGCCGTCATCCGGTGACACCATGGGGCAAGCCAACAAAGGGCAAGCGTACACGTTCTAACAAAAAGACTGACCGCCTGATTGTGCGGCGTCGCAAGCCATAAGGGGCGTTATTAGTCATGGCACGTTCAGTTTGGAAAGGCCCATTTATTGATGGGTATTTGTTGAAGAAGGCCGACAAGGTTCGTGAGTCCGGGCGTAATGAGGTCATTAAGACCTGGTCACGCCGGTCAACGATCATGCCACAATTTGTCGGGCTGACCTTTGGTGTGCACAACGGTAACAAGTTTATTCCGGTGTCAGTATCCGAGGAAATGGTTGGACATAAATTAGGCGAATTCGCCCCAACCCGCACCTATTACGGCCACGCCGCCGACAAGAAATCAAAGCGTTAAGGACTCATCATGGGTAAGCAAGCAAAACCTCGCACCTTGTCTGATAGCGAAGCCAAATCAGTGGTTCGCAATCTGCGCATCAGCCCACAAAAGCTGAATCTGGTCGCGGCAATGATCCGGGGCATGGATGTCAACAAGGCCATCGCCACATTGTCATTTTCGCGTCGTCGCATTTCCGGCGATGTGAAAAAGGCGCTGCAGTCAGCCATTGCGAATGCGGAAAACAACCATTCGCTTGATGTTGACCGGCTGTATGTAAAAGAGGCGCATGTCGGCAAGGGCCTTGTTATGAAGCGCTTTCGGGCGCGCGCAAAGGGCCGCGGTGCGCGGATTTTAAAGCCATTTTCACACCTGACGATTGTTGTCGGTGAAAGAGGAGAGCAGTAGAATGGGTCAGAAAGTAAAGCCAATTGGCTTGCGCGTTGGCATCAACCGCACATGGGACTCACGCTGGTATGCTGGCCGTAATTATGGTGAGCTGTTGCATCAGGACATTAAGCTGCGCGCCTATCTGATGGATCGGCTGAAGCAGGCGGCGATCAGCCGCGTGGTGATTGAGCGTCCTGCCGGGCGTGCACGGGTGACAATCCATGCTGGTCGGCCGGGTTTGATCATCGGTAAAAAAGGTCAGGATATCGAAAAGCTGCGCAATGATCTGTCAGCCCGCATTGGCGGCGATGTCAGCCTGAATATTGTTGAAGTGCGTAAGCCTGAAATCGACGCCAAGCTGGTGGCCGAAAATATCGCACAGCAGCTGGAACGCCGGGTTGGTTTTCGCCGGGCGATGAAGCGGGCAGTGCAGTCGGCAATGCGGCTTGGTGCATTGGGTGTGCGGATTAACTGTGCCGGCCGTTTGGGTGGTGCAGAGATTGCCCGGACTGAATGGTATCGTGAAGGCCGCGTGCCACTGCATACATTGCGCGCAGATGTTGATTATGGAGAAGCCACAGCCTTTACCACCTATGGTGCCTGCGGCATCAAAGTGTGGGTGTTTAAGGGTGAGGTCATGGCACATGACCCAATGGCTCAAGACAAGCGGCTCGCCGAACAGCAGTCTGGCTCAGCGCCACGCAGCAACGGTTAAGTCGGAGGAGATAGGTAGATGCTTTCGCCAAAGCGTACAAAGTTTCGTAAAGCCCATAAAGGCCGTATCCATGGTATGGCAAAAGGCGGAACACAGCTGAATTTTGGTGCATATGGCCTCAAGGCTGTAACGCCAGAGCGTGTGACTGCACGGCAGATTGAAGCAGCGCGCCGCGCCATCACCCGCCATCTGCGTCGTGCTGGACGGGTCTGGATCCGGATTTTTCCTGATGTGCCGGTATCGTCAAAGCCTGCCGAGGTACGGATGGGTAAAGGTAAAGGCTCACCCGAGTTTTGGGTAGCACGGGTTAAGCCTGGCCGGATTATGTTTGAAATTGATGGTGTGCCATGGGATCTTGCGCAACAGGCATTGACGCTTGCCGCTGCAAAACTGCCCCTCGATACACGTATTGTGCGCCGTCTCGGCGACACTGATTAAGGGGAGACGCACGCATGGCAACTGTTAAAGCTGAAGAGCTTCGCGCCAAAACCGCTGATGAACTCAAGACCCAGCTCGTCGAACTGAAAAAAGAGCAGTTTAACCTGCGGTTTCAGGTGGCTGGCGGTCAACTCGAAAACCCATCACGGGCGCGCATTGTGCGCCGTGAAATTGCCCGTATTAAAACTGTTCTTGGCCAGCAGGCCAGCGCCGCAAAGTAAGGAAAGCAAGTTATGCCAAAGCGTACTATGCAAGGCACTGTAGTGAGCGATAAAGCCGACAAGACGGTTACCGTTAGCGTCGAGCGTCGTATCATGCATCCGGTGTATAAAAAGATTATCACCCAGTCGAAAAAGTTTGCGGCACATGATGCTGAAAACCGTTTCAAAGAGGGTGACAGTGTGCGTATTCGTGAATGTGCACCAGTGTCCAAGTCAAAGACCTTTGAAGTGGTCTATGACGATGTAGCTAAAGGCTAGGGAGGACTGTCATGATCCAAATGCAGTCAAATCTTGAAGTTGCTGATAACTCTGGTGCGCGCCGTGTGCAATGCATCAAAGTGCTTGGTGGTTCAGGTCGCAAGGTTGCCGGTGTTGGCGATGTGATTGTCGTCTCGGTTAAAGAGGCGATCCCACGCGGCAAGGTCAAAAAGGGTGATGTGCATCGCGCTGTTATCGTGCGCACCGCCAAGGAAATCCGCCGGGCTGACGGCAGTGCTATTCGTTTCGACCGGAACGCAGCGGTGCTGTTGAACAAGCAGGACGAGCCGATTGGCACACGGATCTTTGGCCCGGTGACCCGCGAGTTGCGTGGCCGTAAATTTATGAAAATTATTTCTCTGGCACCGGAGGTGCTGTAATGGCTGAGAAATTCAAAATCAAAAAAGGCGATCAGGTCGTCGTAATTACCGGCCGTGACAAAGGCAAAAAAGGCGAAGTTCTTGAAGTGCTTCGTGCCGAGTCTCGGGTGCGTGTACAGGGCGTAAACATGGTCAAGCGGCATCGTCGTGCGACACAGAATGATGCCGGTGGGATCATTCCCATGGAAGCGCCTTTGCATATTTCTAATGTAGCTCATGTTGATCCAGAATCTGGTGCGGCAACACGCGTCGGGTTTGAGGTGAAAGATGGTAAAAAAGTCCGGATCGCCAAGCGGTCTGGTAAAGCTCTGGCGTAATCCAGGGTAAGGAGTGAAAAAGCTGAGATGAAAACGCGTTTAGAAGAACATTATCTGACGGCAGTTCGCCCGGCGCTGATGGAAAAGTTTGGTTATGCCAATGTTATGCAGGCACCCAAACTTGAAAAAGTCGTGATCAATATGGGAGTCGGTGAGGCCGTTCGTGATTCAAAGAAAATCGAACATGCCACCCGTGAACTGGCAGCGATCACCGGTCAGAAGCCAATTGTAACACGTGCAAAAAAGGCAAATGCTGCCTTTAAGCTGCGCGAGGGTATGCCGATTGGTTGCAAGGTGACTTTGCGCCGCGAGCGTATGTTTGAATTTCTCGACCGGTTGGTAAATATTGCTTTGCCGCGGGTTCGTGATTTTCGTGGACTGAATGGAAAGAGCTTTGATGGTCGTGGCAATTACGCCATGGGGATCAAGGAACAGATCGTTTTTCCCGAAGTTGATTATGATCAGGTCGATGAGATGCGCGGTATGGATATTATCGTAGTGACCTCGGCCAATACGGATGATGAAGCGCGTGAATTGCTCGCTGGCTTCGAATTTCCGTTCATCAAAGCGTAAGCGCAGAAGGGTTCAGTCATGGCTAAGAAAAGCGCCGTAGAAAAAAACAATAAGCGTAAGCGTATTGTCGCTGCCCGTGGAGCTCGTCGTGTTGCGTTAAAGGCGATCATCGCTGATAAAAACGTATCAATGGAAGAGCGGTTTCAGGCTGTTTTGAAATTGTCTAAAGAGCCACGTAACAGCTCAAAGATTCGTGTGCGTAACCGCTGTGAGGTGTCAGGCCGTCCACGTGGTTATGATCGCAAACTGAAAATGTCTCGTATCGCTCTGCGTGATCTGGCCTCAATGGGGCAGGTTCCGGGCGTTGTGAAGTCAAGCTGGTAAGAGGAGAAAAGCAAGATGTCTATGAGTGATCCTCTCGGCGATATGCTGACCCGTATCCGGAACGGCCAGAATGCGCGCAAAAGCGTCGTCTCTAGCCCGGCATCGCGGTTTCGGAGTAATGTGTTGGAAGTTCTCAAGCGCGAAGGCTATATCCGCAACTATTCAAGCGTTGATATTCGGCCGGGTTTGAAAGAGCTGAAAATTGAGTTGAAATACCATGAAGGTCAGCCGGTGATTTCAGAAATCAAGCGGGTGTCTCGTCCGGGCCGTCGTGTCTATTACGGTATTCGTGACCTGCCGCGGGTGTATAACGGTCTGGGTATTGCCATTCTGTCGACCCCACGTGGCGTTTTGTCAGACAATGAGGCCCGCACCGCAAAAGTCGGTGGCGAAGTCCTCTGCCACGTATTTTAAGGAGCGATTGACATGTCTCGTGTCGGTAATAGTGCAATTGCCATCCCATCTGGTGTCACAGTGTCACAGCAAGATGGTGTGGTTGTTGTAAAGGGCAAAAATGGTGAACTGAGTGCGCCGTTGCATAGTGAGGTTGAGCTGGTCGTCGCTGATGATGTGGCAACAGTGAAACCCCGCCGTAAAACCAAGCTTTCACAATCCTTATGGGGAACCATGCGGGCAACCATCAACAACATGGTTGTCGGGGTTGGTGAAGGATTTACGCGGAAGCTGGAAATCAATGGCGTTGGTTATCGTGCGGCGATGCAGGGTAACAAGCTGGTGCTCAACCTTGGCTATAGCCACCCGGTCGAAATGGCTGTGCCTGCGGGTCTGACAGTCGCTGTTGAAAACAACACGCAAATCAACATTTCAGGTGCTGACAAGCAATTGCTTGGGCAGTTTGCATCTGAGATACGTTCAAAGCGTCCACCAGAGCCGTTTAAGGGCAAGGGTGTGAAATATGCCGGTGAGCATATTGTGCGCAAAGAAGGTAAGAAGAAGTAGGGAACGCTCATGTTTACATCGAAAGAACTATTTGAGCGTCGTCGGACGCGTAATCGTACAAAGTTGCGCAAGGTGGCAAGCGGACAACCACGTCTGACCGTGCACCGTTCGTCAAAGCACATCTATGCACAAATCATTGATGATCAGGCTGGCAACACAATGGCAGCCGCATCAACACTCGATGCCGATTTCAAAAAGGCAAGCAAGACAACGGCTGATGCCGCAGCTGCGGCTGTGGTTGGCAAGCTGGTTGCCGAGCGTGCCAAAGCAAAGGGTGTTGAGGCTGTGGTATTTGATCGCGGCGGTTATATTTTCCATGGTCGCGTCAAGGCGCTGGCCGATGCCGCGCGCGAAGCCGGTTTGAAATTCTAAGGAGCACGGATTAATGGCACGCAATAACGAACGTCGGGATCGTAGCGCAGAACGTGAAGAGCCAGAACTGCTCGAAAAGCTGGTTGGCATTAATCGTGTGGCCAAGGTGGTCAAAGGTGGACGCCGGTTTGGTTTTGCCGCACTTGTCGTTGTCGGAGACGGCAAAGGACGGGCTGGCTTTGGTACGGGTAAAGCCCGCGAGGTGCCGGAAGCCATTCGCAAGGCAACCGAAGGTGCAAAACGCAACATGGTAAGGATTCCATTGCGCGATGGCCGTACATTGCATCACGATATCAAAGGCTATTACGGGGCTGGCAAAGTTCTGTTGCGGGCGGCACAGGCCGGTACAGGCATCATCGCCGGTGGCCCGATGCGCGCGGTATTTGAAGTGCTTGGTATTCAGGACATTGTTGCCAAATCAATTGGCAGTTCAAACCCGCACAACATGATCAAGGCGACATTCTCGGCACTTGAACATATTCAGGCACCGCGTTCGGTTGCGCAAAAGCGTGGCAAGCGGGTCGCTGATGTGTTGGGTAAACGCGAAGACAAGCAGGCCGGCGACGACGCCGTCGCTGCGAATTAGGAGAGTGCAGATGGCTGCCAAATCAACTGTTCGGGTCACCCAGACGAAAAGCGCGATTGGCCGCAAAGGTGACCAGCGCCAGACACTGATCGGCCTCGGTTTGAACAAAATCGGCCGCACCCGTGATCTTGAAGACACACCATCAGTGCGTGGTATGATTAACAAGGTCAAGCATCTGGTTCGCGTTGATCAATAAGAAACATAAGATTTTAAACGACGGCATGCTGTGAACACAGGCCGGCAGGAGCAAAACATGAAACTGAACCTAGTCAAAGACAATCCGGGCGCGACCAAAAACGCCAAGCGGGTTGGGCGCGGTATCGGCTCGGGCACTGGTAAAACATCGGGAAGCGGTCACAAAGGCCAAAAGGCACGCTCTGGCGTGTCGATCAACGGCTTTGAAGGTGGTCAAATGCCGATCCACCGGCGTTTGCCAAAGCGCGGCTTTACCAATATTTTCCGCAAGGACTATGTTGAGGTCAATCTGGGTCGTCTGCAGGCAGCTGTCGACGCCGGTAAGCTGGATGCGGCTAAGCCAATCGATTCAGCAGCGATGCTGGCAGCTGGTGTTATCAGCAAGCCGCGCGACGGTGTGCGCATTCTGGCAAAGGGTGAGCTGACCGCAAAGAAGGTTGAAATTCATGCAGCCGGCGCCTCGAAAGCGGCGATTGCTGCTGTTGAAAAAGCTGGCGGCAAGATTGTCGTTCCAGCCGCCGCAACTGAATAGTTAAGGTAGCTCGGACGCATGGCATCACCCACCGATCGTATGGCAGCAGGATCCGGTTTTGGCGCATTGGCAAAAGCCGATGAGCTGAAAAAACGATTGTGGTTCACAGTTGGTGCGCTGATTATTTACCGTCTTGGCACCTATTTGCCATTGCCCGGCATTAACCCGGGTGCGCTTGCTGACATTTTTTCACAGCAATCCAGCGGTATTTTGGGCATGTTCGATATGTTTTCCGGCGGTGCGCTTGGCCGGATGACAATTTTTGCGCTGAATATCATGCCCTATATTACGGCATCGATTATCATGCAGCTTATGACCGCCATCGTTCCGTCGCTGGAAGCGTTGAAAAAAGATGGTGAGGGCGGGCGCAAGACAATCAATCAATATACCCGCTATCTGACAGTATTGCTGGCCAGTGTGCAGGGCTATGGCATCGCCGTGGCGCTCGAAGCGGCCAGCGGTGTTGTCGGTGATCCGGGGATGTTTTTCCGGCTGACCACGGTTGTCACGCTGGTTGGCGGTACATTGTTCCTGATGTGGCTTGGCGAACAAATTACCAGCCGCGGCGTTGGTAACGGCATCTCGCTGATTATTTTCTCTGGCATTGTCGCGGAATTACCAACGGCATTGGCCGGCACGCTGGAACTGGGTCGTACCGGGGCGTTGTCATCGATACTGATCGTGCTGTTGTTTGTGATGGCGGCGGCGGTGATTGCCTTTATCGTGTTCATTGAACGTTCGGTGCGCAAAATTGTTGTGCAATATCCAAAGCGCCAGCATGGCAATAAAGTGTTTGGTGGTGACCAGTCATTTTTGCCTTTAAAGATTAACGTGCCGGGTGTGATACCGCCGATTTTTGCCTCGTCATTATTATTGATGCCGGTATCGCTGATCAATCTGTCTGGTGGACAGTCCGGCGGTGCCGAATGGCTGGTGACATTGAATGCGCTGCTGGGGCGTGGCCAGCCGCTTTATCTGGCGGTTTATATCGGGATGATCGTGTTTTTTGCGTTCTTCTACACAGCGATTGTGTTTAACCCAGAGGACACCGCCGATAATTTGCGCAAATATGGCGGGTATGTGCCTGGCATACGTCCGGGCAAATCGACCGCCGACTATCTTGATTTTGTGCTGACACGTCTGACCGTGCTTGGCGCAGCATATTTGGCGGCGGTCTGCATCCTGCCGGAAATCCTGATCAGCCAATATGCCGTGCCGTTTTATTTCGGAGGTACATCATTATTGATTGTGGTGACCGTGACATTGGATACGGTCGGGCAGATCCAGTCGCATTTGCTGGCGCATCAATATGAAGGCCTTGTTAAAAAATCACGTTTGAAGGGGCGCCGTTAGATGAATATCATTCTTTTTGGAGCGCCCGGTGCCGGCAAAGGCACGCAGGCACAGCGGATTGTAACAACCCGCGGCATGGTGCAGCTGTCGACGGGTGATATGTTGCGTGCGGCGATTGACTCGGGAAGCGAACTGGGTTTGCGCGCCAAAGAAATCATGGATCGCGGCGAACTGGTATCAGACGAGATCATCGTTGGTATGATCGATGCACGGATGGATCAGGATGATTGCGCCAATGGCGTCATTCTGGATGGTTTTCCGCGCACCGTTGCACAGGCCACAGCACTCGACGACATGTTGCGTGGTAAAGGTCTGGCGCTTGACCATGTGATTGAAATTAAAGTTGACGAAGACGCGCTGTTTGCGCGTATTGAGACCCGCGCTGCTGAAACCGGTGGGGCGCGTAGCGATGATAATGCCGAAACCTTGCGGAAACGGCTGGCGGTGTATCATGAGAATACGGCACCTTTACTTCCCTATTATCGGGAAAAAGGGGTGTTGCGGAGTGTGGACGGCATGGCCTCTATCGAGGACGTCGCTGCGCAAATAGATAATTTATTGGAGTAACGCATTTGCGTTAAGGTTGACTGTTTCAAGTTTCGGCCTATAATTCGCCGCCTTCAAGGAAATCTTTCCGATGAATGAGGCAAAATAGGCTCCGGTAAAACGGGTACCTGTTACAACAGTCATCAATGAAAAAGGAGCCTGACTGTGGCACGAATTGCTGGTGTAAATATTCCGACCAAAAAGCGGGTCGAGATCGCACTGACCTACATTCATGGCATTGGAACAACCAGTGCCAAAACAATCTGTGCGAAAGCCGGGGTCCCTGACGAACGCCGGGTGAATGATCTGTCGGAAGAGGAACTGACCCGTTTGCGCGACATCATTGATCAGGATTTCCTGGTAGAAGGTGATTTGCGTCGGCAAACGTCAATGAATATCAAGCGTTATCTTGACCTTGGGTGCTTGCGCGGGCTTCGGCACCGCCGCAATCTGCCGGTTCGTGGTCAGCGTACGCACACAAATGCACGCACCCGCAAAGGCCCGGCAAAGGCCATCGCTGGTAAGAAGAAATAGTCACGCTGACCCGAGGAGTCCAAATCAATGGCAAAACAACCTAGCCAAGGCCGAGTTCGTCGTCGCGAGCGGAAAAATATCTCAAATGGTGTTGCACATGTGAATTCCACATTTAACAACACCATGGTCACCATTACAGATGTACAGGGCAATACGATCGCCTGGGCGTCGGCTGGTGGTATGGGCTTTAAAGGCTCGCGTAAATCAACACCTTTCGCCGCACAATTGGCAGCTGAAGATGCTGGCAAGAAAGCTGCGGAACATGGCATGAAGTCGCTTGATGTTCAGGTTCGTGGCCCCGGGTCAGGCCGTGAGTCAGCACTGCGCGCGTTACAGTCAGTCGGTTTCAATGTGACATCAATCCGCGATGTGACACCAATCCCGCATAATGGCTGTCGGCCGCGTAAGCGCCGCCGCGTCTAACTGCCTTTTTTGCCGAATTTTTAGCGGCAGGCTGCGACAGCAGCCAAGTGCCGCAAACCTTGATTAAAAGGACATCGCCATGATTGAAAAGAATTGGCTGGATCTGAAAAAGCCAGACGAAATGGAAATCAAAGTTTCCGAATATAACCAAAGTCAGGCGGTTGTGGCCGTTGGCCCGTTCGAGCGTGGTTTTGGTGTTACCATTGGTAACGCATTGCGGCGGGTGTTGTTGTCGTCGCTGCAAGGTGCGGCGGTAACGTCCGTGCAGATCCAGGGCGTTGTGCATGAGTTTTCGTCTATTCCGGGCGTGCGCGAAGATGTGACCGATCTGGTGTTGAATCTGAAGGGCGTGGCCGTGCGCATGGATGCCGAAGGGCCAAAGCGTCTGCGGCTAAATGCCGAAGGCCCGGCAACGGTGACGGCCGGGATGATCTCTGAAAGTGCCAATATTGACATTATGAACCGTGACCATGTG
>ERZ802822.679-NODE-679-length-23139-cov-12.923771_pt1 | contig 23139 bp, 27 predicted proteins | sample MGYA00345649_ERZ802822 | MGnify/ENA primary metagenome ERZ802822 (study PRJEB30503, sample SAMEA104212359) | marine metagenome | biome: Westerlies Biome; feature: [SRF] surface water layer (ENVO:00010504) within the epipelagic zone...; material: water...
AGATGCTAGATTTATGATTGTTGGGACTCCATCAGGAATTTCTTTAGCTCCAGAAGGAGGAGCTCATCAGTCCATTGCCACACCTTTAATTGGTATAAGTCAGCCAGGACTTTTAAGTTTTGAACCCGCTTTTGCAGATGAACTAGCTTTAATTATGAATTATGGTTTTAATTACCTCCAAGACGAGTCTGGTGGATCTATTTACTTGAGATTAACTACCAGATCTATTGATCAGCCTATGAGAGAGATAGATAACGAGTTGAAAAATAATATTATAAAGGGAGCTTATTGGTTAAAGAAGCCAGGTCCAAATCCAGAAGTTATTATTGTTTACCAAGGAGCTGTTGCAAGTGAAGCAATAGAATCTACAGCTTTGTTAGGTGAAAAATTTAAAAATTCAGGGGTACTTAGCATTACAAGCTCTGATAAATTATTTCATGAATGGAAAAATCAAAATAGTACAAGTCATATAGAATTACTACTAGAATGCGTTCCAAGGGATACAAGAATAATAACAGTTATCGATGGTCATCCAATGACTTTATCCTGGATAGGTTCTATTTATGGCCATAAAACTATCCCATTAGGTGTTTCTTCTTTTGGACAAACAGGAAAAGTTGAAGATCTCTTTAAAGAGTTTACCATTGACTCTCAAAGTATTTCTAACCTAGGGTTTAGTATTAATTAAATTAAAATCTTCAAACTTATGAATTTAAAAAAAAGCCAAACAGATATTTTAAGAACACTTATGAATGAAAGAGATTTTATTCCCATTCCTTCATGTTTTGACGCTCTTTCTGCTAAATTAATAGAGCAAGCGAAATTCGATGTTACTTTCATGTCAGGATTTGCAGCTTCAGCTTCAAGAATAGGCTCCCCGGATCTTGGGCTTATGACTTTTTCAGAAGTTTTTGATCAAGCAAATAATATATGTAATGCAATCAATATACCTATGATAGTTGATGGTGACACTGGTTATGGAAATGCAATGAATGTGAGAAGAACATTAAAAGAATGTTCAAAAGCTGGATGCGCAGGGATTTTAATTGAGGATCAATTGGCACCAAAAAGATGTGGCCATACTCCAGGTAAAGATGTTGTTGAAAGAGAAGAAGCCTTTGACCGAATTAGAGCTGCAAGTGATATGAGAAGTGAAGGCTATGATATTTTAATAATGGCAAGAACAGATGCCAATCATACACACGGGTTGAAAGAATCTATTTCAAGAGCACAGAAATTTTATGAATTAGGCGCAGATATATTATTTGTAGAAGCTCCCAAAAATAAAGATGAAATGAAAACCATTTGTAAAGAAGTTCCAGGATTTAAAATAGCGAATATAGTCGAAGGTGGTATTACACCAAATTTACCTATGACAGAGCTTGCAGATATAGGTTATAAGCTTGCAGTTTATCCGTTAACAGTTATGAGTTCCGCTATGAAAGCTATGACTAACTCACTAAATCTTTTGATGAAAGATGAAGACAGGTCTGAATTTTTATTAGACTTTAAAGACTTAAGGCAAAAAGTTGGTTTTGACGACTATTATGAAATTTCTAGTAATTATGAAACTTCTAAAAGAGATTAATTTATTTTAGGGAATAATAAATGAAAAGTTATCAAGTTATAGATTTTGGGAAACCTTTAGAACTTAGAGAATATGAAAACCCTAAACCGCAAGGAAAAGAAATACTTGTAAAAATTTCGGCATGTGGTGTTTGTCATAGTGATATTCATCTATCTGACGGTTATTTTGATCTCGGTGATGGAAAGAGAATTACTTTGGCTGACAGAGGAACAAAACTACCTTTTACACCAGGACATGAAATAACAGGATCGGTTGTTGATATTGGAGAAGAGGCAGAAGATGTTAATATTGGAGATAGCGGTATTGTTTTTCCTTGGATTGGGTGTGGAGTATGTGAAGCATGTAAAAAAGAAAATGAAACTTTATGTGAAGCTCCAAAATACCTAGGCGCCCGTCTTAATGGAGGGTATTCAGATCATATAATTGTTCCAGATAGTAAATACCTTGTATCTTATGGAGATATGGATCCAGCTGTTGCTGCTCCATATGCCTGTTCAGGTTTAACGGCTTTTAGCGCATTAAAAAAAATACCAAATACTTCTGTTGATGATTGGATAATAATAATAGGAGCTGGTGGTGTAGGCATTAATGGAATTTTGTTATCTCCAGCTGTTCACAAAGCTAAAATTTTAGTTATAGATAATGATAAAGAAAAAAGAGAAAAAGCTATTGAAGCTGGAGCTGATCAGGCATTTTCTCCAACTGATGATGATAAAATCAGAAAATTAATAGGGATAGGAGCCGTTGCTACTATTGATTTTGTTGGAAGACCGGAGACAACTGATCTTGGTTTATCCTTAGTGAAAAAAGGAGGAATGGTAATTGTTGTTGGACTATATGGTGGCTCACTTAAAATGTCTTTGCCTTTAGTGCCAATGAGATCAATTACCTTAAGAGGTTCTTATGTTGGTGAATTGAGAGAGTTAAAAGAGTTAGTAGATATTATTAAATCTGGAAAAATTAAACTTATACCAGTTAAAAAACAAGACTTAGAAACGGCCAATCAGGCTATGTCAGATTTGAGAGCTGGTAAAGTTAATGGTAGAATAGTATTAGTTCCGAAATTAAATTAACTTGATAAAGTAATTATTGATAAATATGAGTAAATAAAATGAATTCAACTAACGATCATAACTTTCATCAAAGTCATGAGCACGGTCATGAACATGGTGATGCACATTCACATTTGCCCTCTGATCCTGAATTAAGAGTAAAAGCAATTGAAACATTACTTTTAAGCAAAGGATTAATAGACTCTAAAACTTTAGATGAACTGATTGACACTTATGAAAATAGAATAGGTCCACAAAATGGTGCCAAAGTGATAGCCAAGGCCTGGGTAGATCAAAATTATAAAAAAAGACTACTTGATGATGCTACATCAGCTATTAGAGAGTTGAGTTATCAGGGTAGACAAGGTGAAAATATGGTAGTGGTTGAAAACACTTCAGATATTCATAACGTAGTAGTTTGCACTTTATGTAGTTGTTATCCTTGGCCAGTATTAGGTATTCCTCCAACATGGTATAAGAGTGATGAATATAGATCTAGAACAGTTAGAGAACCTAGAAAAGTTCTTTCAGAATTCGGACTAAATATTGATCCAAAGGTTGAAGTAAAAGTTTGGGACTCAACCGCTGAGCTGAGATACTTAGTTTTACCTATGAGACCAAATGGAACAGAAAATATGAATGAAGAACAGTTAGCAGAGTTAGTAACTCGTAACTCTATGATTGGAACAGGTTTACCGGAGAATCCAAAATGAGTAGACTTCATGATATGGGGGGACGCTATGGAGATGGACCTGTCCCAGTTCCAAGAAATAAAAATAATCAAGTTGAAAATAATGAACCTACTTTTAAATATGAATGGCATGCAAAAGCTTGGGCTATAACTCTTGCCGCCGGAGCACTTGGTGAATGGAACCTAGATATAAGCCGACACTATAGAGAATGCCTGCCACCAAAGGATTATATGAATTATTCATATTATGAAAAGTGGTTGGCTGGTCTTACTAATCTTCTGGTTGATAAAAAATTGATTTCCATTGAAGAGTTAAAAAAGTTTATAAGTTTAGTTCAAGAAGATATTTCACCTGAAGGTTTGAATGAAAATATAAAATTAGATAAAAGGACATGGTTAGCAAAGGATGTTCAAAAAACTTTGGGGTGGGGTGGACCTTCTCTTAGAAAAACAGATATAACTCCTTTACATAAAATTGGCGATAATGTCATAACTCTGAAATACAATCCTAACGAAAATGTGAAAGGTGGCCATACTCGTTTGCCTTCTTACGCAATGGGTTGTGAAGGGAAAATATTTTCTTATAATGGTTCTCACGTCTTCCCAGATAAAAATGCACATGGAATTGGAGAAAATCCTTTGCCTTTATATACAGTGGAGTTCAAAGCATCTGAGTTGTGGGGGCTTGCAGCAGAAAATGGTAACGATAAAATTTATTTAGATCTATGGGAACCCTATATTAGTATCAAAGCTTAAAAAATTATTTGAGATTAAAATGAATAATACACTTGATTATAAATTACCATATACAAATAAAATAGAAGATGATGTTGTTTTTCAAAACCCTTGGCATAGTCAGTTATTTGCTATTACAGTTCAATTATCAGAAACAGGTAATTTCTCTTGGAAAGAGTTTGTTGAATTTTTTGGTAAATCTTTAAATGATTCAAGACTAGAACTAAATAGTTTAGACGGTAATGATGACTATTTTAACTGTTGGCTGATCGCCCTTGAAGAAATTATTATTTCAAAAAAATTAGTTAACTCAAATATTTTATCACTATTGAAAAAAGACTGGACTAACGCTTATCTGTCAACGCCTCACGGTAAGCCCGTCAGGATAAAACAAAGGAACATTTAAATGTCAATTACATGCAAAGCGGCAGTTATTAGAGATAATAAATTAACAGAGCCCTACAAAGAATCAAAACCATTGTCTATAGAGGAAATCAAAATTGCTCCCCCTTTAGAGAATGAAATACTTGTTAAAGTTATGGGTGCAGGATTATGTCATTCAGATTTATCTGTTATTAATGGCTCAAGAGTTATGCCCTTACCTCTAGTGATTGGTCACGAAGGCTCTGGAGAAGTTGTTGAATTAGGTAGTGCCATTAAAGATGTAAAGGTTGGAGATCACGTGGCGTTTCAATTTTCTCCATCATGTGGAAGATGCAGAAGATGTCTGGAGGGTAGACCTCAAGTTTGTGAGCTTGCTGCAGCCACTAAAGGAAAAGGAGAATTGATGTCGGGTGGAAGTAGACTATCTGACTTAGATGGAAATAAATTAAATCACCACACTGGTATTTCGTGCATGTCACAATATAATGTTGTTGACAGGGGCTCTGTAGTAGTAATTGATAAATCTTTTGATATTCAAGACGCAGCTCTTTTTGGGTGTGCGGTAATGACTGGGGTAGGTGCAGTGATAAACACTGCTAGAATAAGACCAGGAGATTCTGTAGCTATAATTGGGTTAGGAGGCGTCGGACTTAACGGAATAATTGGTGCAAAGCTTGGAGGAGCAGAAACCATAATTGCAATAGATATTGACCCGTCGAAATTTAGTAGAGCAGAAGAGCTTGGGGCTACACATTGCTTTGACAGCAGAAACAATGACACTATTGAAGAAATTAGAGCCTTAACAAATGGAGGTGTTGATTATGCAATTGATTTAGCTGGAGTCATCCCAGCTATGAACACAGCATACCAAATTATTAGATATGGCGGATCAGTTGTTACAGCAGGATTATCTCCAATTAATACACAATTTAGTTTTAATCACAGTGACCTAGTTGCCCAAGAGAAGTCGATATTAGGAAGTTATATGGGTTCATGTGTTCCAGTTAGAGATGTTCCTAGATTTCTAAATTTGTATCAACAGGGACGTTTACCTGTAGATAAATTAATTGATGGAAAAATAACGTTTGATGATTTAAATGAAGGTTTTGACAAGTTATCAAAAGGAAAAGTAATTAGACAAATTCTAATGCCTAATGCCTAGTATTTAAACTTCTATATCATTTTCCAGTTTTTATAAAAAATGCTTCTTGTTTTTTTTAATAAAAAACCAACCCCAATTAAAATTGATTTCATAATATTATCAAAGTTTGAGGGTCTTATAATATCTATAAATGCACAATATCTCAAATTGTCCTCTTCGTTAAAGCTTTGATGAATAAGAGTGTCGTCAAAAATAAATAATGGGTCATATTTCCATTTATTTATTCTTCCATCAGCCTCTATATATGAACCTTCTTTTTTAACTTTATTAAAATTGTATAAAATACGATAAGTCATTCTTAGAGGGCCAAAATGTCTTGATGTGGAGGTCTTTTGTCTAAATAAAGATACTCCAATAGTTTTTATATATTTATAATCATTATTAAATTCTTCTATCGATTCGTCTAATTTATAGCCATACCATTTGTAAAATAACATGGTTCTATTATCTTCAATATTTTTATTAAATCTGTCAGCTATTCCTTTAGCATGCTTATCAAATAAAGAAATAACAGCATTAATTTCGTCTTGGTGTTCTAGTGGAAGATCCTCTATCTTAAAGGTATGAAGATTCCTAAATGATAATAAATCAGCGAATAGGTTTAAGGGAGATAAAACAAAAGTTAAAAAACCTTTACCTAAAAAATATTCCTTAATTAATTTTAAATTCATCGTTTTATGTCTTGATACGTCAATTAAGCCACATAAAAGCCAAATTGGGAATATTGACCAAATCCCAATATTTATTAATAAAAAATATGAACTTATGATAATAGGTATAAGTAATACTAATTTAAATATAATATCCATTTAGTTTTCAAAAGCTAAAGTTTGAATGTTTTTATAATCTATAATTTAACTTTATATCTATCAACTGTTATTTAGAGTGTTTAAGAAATATGAATTTAATATTATATCATATTATATTATAATAAAACTTTATAAGAGGAAATAGATTATGCCTAGTTTTGATATAGTAAGTAAAATAGATATGCCTTCAGTCCAAAATGCTCTTGAAGGAGTTAAAAAAGAGATAAATACTAGATATGATTTTAAAGGAAGTGTCTGTGAAGTTGAACAACAGGACGATAAAATTATAATTAAAGCAGACGATGAATTAAAAAGGAAGCAGGTTGAAGAACTTATTATTACTCACTTAACTAGAAAAAAAGTTGATGCAGGGGCCTTAGAATTTGAAACGCCAGAAGCTGCATCTGGAAATTCAATTAGGCAAGTTGTACAAGTTAAACAAGGTGTTGACAGAGAAATAGCTCAAAAAATTGTTAAAGCTATTAAATCTTCAAAAAGTAAAACTCAAACATCTATACAAGGTGATGAAGTAAGAGTTTCAGGAAAAAAGAGAGACGATCTTCAAGCGGCAATAAAACTAATTAAAGAATTAAACCTTAAACATCCATTGCAATACGAGAATTTTAGAGATTAAAATTTTATTATTTCGGCTCTATTGTCTCTTTTTCCCCATGAAGATGTATTGATAGAATGATAAAACTCTAATAAATGGCTATTAAATAAAGTGGGTTCTTCTAAATTAATGGTGTGACCTGTTTTTGGTACGATCAACAAACCAGAAGTTTTAATAGTTCTCTTAAGAAACAAACCTACTTCAAGACACATATCGTCTTCATCACCGTTTATTATTAAAGTTGGAGATTCTATATTCCCTATTTCTTTTTCTAATGCATACAAATTAGGTCTCTTATTTTGTACACCTAAAAGAGTGTTAGCAGAACCGACGGGGTCATGCTTTATTAACTGATCATTAAATAATTGCCAACCGTTTGGATCTTTATTCTGAAACTGAACTCTAGATGGACCTAAAGCATATTCTGATCCAACTTTTTCCATACCTTTATTTAAAATATTTTGGGCAGTATCAAGGGAAACATTAGAAAAATCAGCCTCTTTATTAAACGTGCTTTTTTCGATTGGCATCGCTCCGTATCCACAACCTGCAATTACTAAACTTAACACTCTATCTGGAGCATTGATTCCAAAATGAAGAGTTGCAAAACCACCCATTGATAGTCCAACAACATGCGCTCTTTCAATATTTAGGTTATCCATTACACTAAGTATATCACGCCAAGCTCTTTCTTGACTGTATTGCGTTTCATTTTGGGGAACTTCAGAAGGATAATATCCTCTAGCGCAATAAGTAATACATTGATTATACCTAGAAAAATAATTAACCTGTGGCTCCCAACTTCTATGATCACCTGCAAATTCATGAGCAAATATAATAGGCTCACCTTTGCCAACTGTTTCGTAATATAATTTAACGTTATCATCAGTTTTAATAAATGACATTTGAAGCTCCTATCTATACGTTAAATAACATATAATAATTTAAAATTTTTACCAAATACAATTAGTTATAAAAATGGAAGCTTTTAATTTTTTAAATTCAGATTTAAACGCAGTTTTAATTACACTAAAACTAGCTCTTACAACTTGCTTTTTCTTGGCATTGATTGGAACACCTTTAGCTTATTATTTAGCATTTAAGTCCAAAAAAGTTAAGCCGTTCTTAGAGTCTATTGTTACCTTACCATTAGTTTTACCACCAACTGTAATTGGTTTTTATCTAATAGTTTTTTTTAGTCCAGACACAGCCTTGGGTAAATTTTTTATCTTACTAACAGGTGAACAGCTTATTTTTTCATTTTATGGACTTGTTTTAGCATCAATTATTTATTCGCTTCCTTTTTGGGTTCAACCCCTTCAGGCATCATTAGAAAAAATAGGTAAAGATACTCTTAAAACATCAGAAAGCCTAGGAGCAAGTAAATTTGATACCTTCATTAACGTTATAATACCGTTATCTAAAAAAGGTTTCTTAACTTCATTTATTATATCATTCGCTCATACAATGGGAGAGTTTGGAATTGTTTTAATGGTGGGGGGAGGAATACATGGAAAAACAAAGGTAATAGCCATTTCTATCTATGATCATGTTGAACAACTATCCTTTGGAAAAGCTCATTTTCTTGCAGGTGGCATGTTGATTTTGTCATTTATAATTTTATTAACTTTATTTTATTCAAATAGAAGATCGATTGTAAGAGTAAAATAATGACTAATTTATTCGTTAAAATAAAAGGATATCTTGGAGAATTTCTCTTAGACTTTGAACATAATTTTAATAGTAATGGAATTACAGTCTTATATGGATCAAACGGCTCTGGTAAAAGTACTATTATATCTACCTTAGCTGGATTTATAAACAATTTAGAAACCAAAATAGTTTTAAATGATAAAATTATAGAAAATACAAAAATTTTTCCACCGCACAAAAGACCCTTTGGGACAATGTTCCAAAACCCTATTTTATTTGAACATATGAATGTAAATCAAAATCTTGATTTTCCTATTAACAGGAATAAGTCTTTGAATAAAACTTTAATACCTAAAGAAGATTTAATTAATCATCTTGAATTAAACTCTCTTTTGAAAAGGTACCCTCAAAATTTATCTGGTGGTGAAAAGCTTAGAGTGGCCTTAGCAAGGACGATATTAAAGCAATCAGATTATTTGCTTCTAGATGAGCCTATGTCTGATTTAGATATTAAAACTAAAGCTAGGATATTAAATTTTCTAAAAATGATTAATAAAAAATTTAAGATTCCAATTTTATATGTTTCTCACTCTATTGAAGAAATATCTCAAATTGCAGATGAAATCATTTTGCTTAATAATGGAAAAAAAGTTAGTTCTGGAAGTCTCTCAAAAATTTTAAATAGTAATTCTTTTCAAAAATTGATCGGTAAATTTGAATCAAGTTCTGTTCTAGAAGGGATTTTATCAGAAACTAATCAGTTGATGAAAATAACAACATTAGACGTAAATGGACAAAAATTAATCGTACCAGGCCGACCTGGACTAATAGGGAACATTGTTAGGGTTAGAATAAGGTCGAGAGATGTCATTGTTTCTCCCGTAAGAGTTAATACACATATTACAGAAAATCAATTGGAGGGGATAATAACTAATATATATACTGAGAAAGATACTGCGTTTTCTGAGTTAGTAATTAATTTGAAGAATAGTAAAATTAACAAAAAATCACAATTACTAAGAGCTCGAATTACTACTTACAATTTAAATAAAATGAAAATAGCTGAAAATAAAAAAGTTTTTATTTATATAAGTTCTGTATCTATAGATAGACAGGCATATCAATATTAATAAGATTTTTTAAACTCTTTCAATTATAATAGCACTACCCTGACCAACACCAACACACATAGTACATAAAGCATATTTTTTATTTGTTTCAATTAATTCTTGTGTGGCTGTTAGAACTAATCTCGTTCCTGACATACCTAATGGATGCCCAAGTGCTATCGCCCCTCCATTAGGATTAACCCTTTCATCATTGTCTTTAATTCCTAGAGATCTTAAACTGGCTAAACCTTGAGCAGCAAATGCTTCATTAATTTCAATCACATCCATATCGCTCATTTCTAGACCAGCAATTTTTAGTGCCTTTAAAGAAGCAGGAACTGGTCCAATACCCATATATGCTGGCTCAACACCAGCACTTGCTGCAGAAACTATTCTTGCTTTAGGTGTTAAATGGTTTCGTTTTAGACCAGCTTCACTGGCAATTATTATTGCAGCAGCACCGTCATTAACTCCACTTGCATTTCCTGCAGTTATACTTCCATTTTGACGAAATGGCGATGGTAGTGATGAGAGCTTTTCAAGTGACGTACCTCTTGGGTGCTCATCTTTATCAAAGATTATAGGATCTCCTTTTCTTTGAGGAATTTCAACTGAAATGATTTCTTTAGACAATCTCCCATTTGCAATGGACTTAGCAGCTTTTTGTTGACTAGATAAAGCCATTTTGTCTTGGTCTTCTCTATTGATTTGATATTTTTCTGCAACGTTTTCAGCAGTTTCAGGCATTGAGTCTATACCATAGTTTTCTTTCATCTTTGGATTTACAAATCTCCATCCAATTGTAGTGTCATAAATTTCTGCATTTCTTGAAAACGCAGAATTAGCCTTAGGCATAACAAAAGGAGCTCTACTCATGCTTTCTGCACCTCCTGCGATTGTCATATCAGCCTCATTTGATTTTATCATTCTTGATGCACTAGAAACTGCTTCCATTCCAGAGGCACATAATCTATTTAAAGTAATACCAGGAACATTATGAGGCAAACCTGCAAGTAGAAGTGCCATTCTTGCAATATTACGATTATCCTCTCCAGCTTGATTGGCATTTCCATAAAAAACTTCCTCTAAATTTTCCCAATCAGTTTTTTTTAACTTTGTTTTCAGAGAGATTAAAGGTAACGAAGCTAAGTCGTCTGTTCTTATAGAAGATAAACTTCCACCAAATTTTCCAATAGGGGTTCTTGTTCCTTCACAAATAAACGCTTCTGCCATGAAATTCCTCCAAAGTTTATTTTTATAAAAATTTTGTATAAATAGGAGTATTAATAGATTCCCATTTATTATATTTTTTCATTATAGATAAAAAATTTTTACTATCAATTAATTGAAATAACCATTTTTTTAAAAAATTAAAATTTAATGAATCAAACCATTTATCGTCAACATTTCTAAATTGTCTGATAAATGGAAATATAGCGTAATCTATTAAACTTAAGTGAGAACAATTTAAAGCCCTATTTTTTTTTAACAAATCGTCTAAATACCTCAGAAAATCTAAATTTTTATCTCTGTGAAAATCTCTATTTATATTTTCAAATCTATTTGGATATTTATATCTATCTAAGTTTGGTTTAAATTGATTTTCAAGATTATTTAAAAGTTGATTTATTTGACTTTGAGAGAGCTGACCCTTAGCCAACCATTTTTGGGGATCATTAATATTTAATGCCCAATTAATTATATCTATACTTTCTTCTAATACATTACCTGAATAAGTAACTAAAACAGGGACAGTTCCTTTTGGTGACAACTTTAAAAATTCTAAGGGCTTTTCCTTTAACGTTATTTCTCTTATCTCAACCAAAATTTCAGAAGCTTTTATGGCTAATCTTGCTCTCATTGCATATGGACAACGTCTAAAAGAATATAAAATAGGATGTTTATTATTTTCCATAATTTTATCTTAATTAAATTTAACTTAAGATTAAATTATTTTCTCACAATTAAACAAACTCAATTATTTTTTTGGAGCTATATCTATATCTTGATGAATTTCGTCAGTTATATGGCCTTGTTTTGTGAGTTGATAAACTGTATTCCACAAAGAAGGAGGATAATTTTGTCTAATATTTTTTATCATATGAAGTATATGTTTTTCTTCAAAAATATTTTCTCTTTTTGACTTCCTTACTTTATCAAGCGGAAAGGGAACAATTTGTGCCATGAATATTTCTCCTGTTACAAAAGGAGTTTGCAAATAGCTTGCCGAGTTTAATGATTTCAAAAAATAATTTTAATATTTTATTAATATTTGATGTATAACATTGGTATTAATAAAAAAGGTTAATTATGAGAGATAAAAATTATTTAAGATCAACCAAAATAGTTGCTACTGTTGGAACAGCAACTGATGATATTCACAAAATAAAATCATTAATAAAAGCAGGTGTAAATGTTTTTCGTCTGAACTTTAGTCATGGTAACCACGGCGATCACCTTAAAAGAATTACTTATATACGTTCAGCTGAAAACGATCTTAATTGTAATGTTGCAATTCTAGCAGATCTTCAAGGTCCAAAGTTTAGAATAGGTAAAGTTAAGGAAGATGTTAAAGTAATAAGAGGAAGCTCTTATATTTTTGATAAAAAAACTGAGATCGGAGACTTTAGTAGAGTAAATTTATCCCATGACGAAATATATGAGAGTTTGTCAATTGGTTCAAATATCCTAATGGATGACGGTAAACTTCAATTTGAAGTTAAAGATATTGTTAAAGATAAAATTAAAACTGAAGTTATTGTTGGAGGTTATATTAAAAGCAATAAGGGAGTAAATCTACCTGATGTAGTATTGAATACAAGTCCATTAACTTCTAAGGATATTGAAGATCTTAAATTCATTTTAAACCAAGAAATTGACTGGATTGCTCTTTCATTTGTTCAGAAATTAAGCGATGTGGAGGAAGTTAAAAAATATATTAATGATAAAGCATGTATTATCGCTAAAATTGAAAAACCGTCAGCTTTAAAAGAATTAAATAAAATAATTGATGCTTGCGATGGTATAATGGTTGCGAGAGGTGACTTAGGTGTTGAACTACCTCCAGAAGAGGTTCCAGGAATACAAAAAGATATAATTCTTAAATGTAGACAGGCTGGAAAACCGGTTATCGTAGCTACGCAAATGTTAGAGTCTATGATCGAATCACCATCGCCAACTAGAGCAGAAGCTTCTGATGTTGCTACTGCAGTATTTGATGGTGCAGATGCAGTTATGCTTTCAGCAGAAACGGCTGTAGGCTTGTTTCCTATAGAAACAGTTAACATAATGGATAGAATAATATTTTCAGCTGAAAACCATGTAAAAAAGCATCCAGGTGATGGGCCACAAAATTTAAAAGTCGAAAATTATGTTTATAACGCGGTTTCCCGTTCTGCAGTTAGTTTGGCAGAGTCAGTAAAAGCTAAGGCTGTAGTAGCTTTTACTGCGTCTGGAAATACGGCATATAGAATGGCGCGAGAGCGACCAAACTTACTCTTAGTTGTTATGACTCCAGAAGTAAGAGTTAAAAGGAAGTTATCTCTTCTATGGGGTGCTTATTCATTTTTCAGTAAAGTCCAAGGATATGAGGCAGCAATAAAAGAAGCAAGAGAGATAATTATAACAGAAAAATTAGCCAAACAAGGTGATACCATAGTTGTTGTTGCGGGCATGCCTTTTGGAGTTTCCGGTTCAACTAACTCAATTAGAGTAGTTGACGTTTAATTAGCTATTTTTTGCCAAGTCTTACTGAAACCATTTTATCAGGGTTACTTGGTGGTTCTCCTATTTCGAGCTTTTCAACAGCGTCCATTCCTGAGACAACTTGTCCCCAAACAGTATATTGCCCAGTCAAATGGCTACAACCATCAAAACATATAAAAAATTGACTGTCACCACTGTCTGGACTCATTGATCTAGCCATTCCCACAGTCCCGTATTTATACTCATAATCAGAAAACTCAGCCTTCAAATTCTTGCCTGATCCACCTGTCCCAACACCATCAGGATCACCGGTTTGGGCCATAAAGCCTTTTATAACTCTGTGAAAAATAATTCCATCATAAAATCCATCTTTTACTAATTGTTTAATTCTTTTGACGTGATTAGGAGCAATTTTTGGTAGTGTCTCAATTACAACTTTACCTTGAGATGTCTCAATAGTTATAAATTTACTTGAACTTGCAGAAGCTTTTTTTACTGGCTTAACCATTGATACACACATTACCCCTAATAAAATAATAATTAATTTTTTAAACATAATTCACTCTCTTTAATAATGTACTGTATAAGGCTAGATTATTTAAAATCAACATTTTTTTATATTAGCGCGTCGATTTGTTCATCAGTTAAGTTTCCTGGAACTATAGTTATGGGAACTCTACATTGGTTACTACCCTTGTTAATGATATAATTTATTAATGGGCCAGGATTACCATGTTCAGTAGCAACTCCTAAAACTAAAACTCTAATCGCTTCTTCTTTATCAATTAAATTAAATAATTCTTCGTGCACAATTCCTTTTCGTACAAATGTTCGTGGTTTAGGTGCTCCTAATTTTTCACAATATTCACTGAGTTCATTAAGCAATTTTTTACTTGATTGTTCAGCTTCAGCTTCCATGATTTCACTTACGCCGCCCCATAATTGTCCTTCGATAGGTTCTATGCATCTAAAAAGAGCAATTTCACCTCCGGCAGTGGCTGCTCTTCTTGCTGCATAGTATAACGCTTGGTGTAACTCTTTACTATCATCAGCAACAACTAAGAATAAACGGCTACTTGGTTTTAAAGTTTTAGAATTAGTTTTTACATTTATTTTTTTGCTCATCACTTCCTCATCAAACTTTCCTAAAAATTAGATTGGTTCCCCAGCCAACCAAAACAGCTAATAAAACGGCAAAAATGCCATACAATGTTGAGTAATTTTGGGCTATGTTGTAAATTTCTGCACTTATACCTGATTTTGAAACATTAATTGTACTTAGTTCATTTGATATAAGTTTACTGTTCCGATAATGCAATATTTTTACTTCAAACTGACCTGTAATAACGTTAGATGGCAGATTTAAATAAGATCTAAATAGTGCATTTTTATTTAAACTGACAGAATTTTCATTCAAACTCCATAAATTTGATTTTAACATATTTCTTGTAAGAGCTTCTCTCCATTCCTTTTCTTTTTGAACTTTTTTACCAGGTTGAAGTCTTATTTTAAGGTTATTTAACCCAATTTCTGAAATTTTTTGAGTTTTTTGGTTTAATATTTTATTAATATCTCTATTAGATGAGATATTTAAATATTTTGGAGTATTTATATAATTTACTGATTTAGTATTTACCCAAATACCAAAAACTTTTTCTTTTTTTTGAACTGTAACGAGTCCTTTTGGGCCAGTCACAACTACTATAATATCATCACCTTTTTGACCATCATATGCGCCGAATAAAAGTATTTTAGCCCCCAAAAAATCAGTGGAAATTTTTACATTTTCTTGAGAAAGATCTGCTACAATCTGATTTTTTGCATTTACCTTGTATGTAATAAAGCAAGCTAAAATTATTATTTGAATTGATGTTAATAGTTTCATTGTGATTTACCTACTAATAACGACAGAAAAAATATCAGAAGGAATTGTAATTAAATCTGATAAAAGTTTTAAGCTAACTAAAATAATAAGTGTAGATAAAATTAGTCTTAAATACTCGCCTTTTAATATATTAGTAAATCTAGAACCAACTTGCACACCCACTACTGATCCTAACAACAAGATTGAAGCTAAAACAATGTCGACTGTTTGATTTTGAGAAGCTTGAAGGATAGTTGTGTTAGCAGCGACAAAAATGATTTGAAAAAGAGATGTCCCAACAACTAAAGAAGTTGGCATTCCAAGAAGATAAATCATTGCGGGAACAATAATAAACCCTCCACCAATACCCATTAAAGCCGCAAGAATACCAACTATTATACCAATAAAAATAGGTAATAAGATCGAAATATATAATTTTGATTTTCTAAATCTTGTTTTGAAAGGTAGCCCATGAAGCCAATTATGTTGATGAAGTTTTCCTCTAGACACTTTTCCTTTTCTTTTTCGTAAAATTAACCTTAATGACTCGGACAACATTAAGCTTCCAATTAAAGTTAAAAAAACAACATAAGAAGATTTTATAACGAGATCTAATTGTCCAATTTTTCCTAAAAAGTTAAAAATTACAACTCCTATAGAAGAACCTACTACTCCGCCTAAAAGTAAAACTGTTCCCATTTTAAAATCGACATTACCTCTTTTCCAATGTGACAAAACTCCAGAGACTGAAGGTGCAACTAATTGATTTGCTACAGAAGCAACAGCAACTGGAGGTGGAATTCCTAAAAACATCATAATTGGTGTTAATAAGAAACCACCACCCACACCAACCAATCCCATTATAAGTCCAAGAAATGTTCCCACACCTAAAATCGCTAAAGAGTGAATTGGTTGTTCAGCAATAGGTAAATATATATACATAAAATTTTCATTATTATTTGATCATGTATGATAATACATTATTAACATTTTAAAAATAATTATTTAGAGTAAAATTGATGATAAAGGTGATTTCGAAAAATGATCTCGTTAACTGCATAAGTAGTGTTAAAAATGCAGGTGATAAAGATCGATCAATTGTCAATTATTCTGAAGCCAGTATACTCATATTATTTATTAATAATTATATCGAAAATAATAGTCTTATTTTAATGACTAAAAGAAAAAATAATCTTAGAAAACATGCTGGGCAAATTGCATTTCCTGGAGGAAGAAAAGAAAGAGAAGATAAAGATTTAAAAGATACGGTTCAAAGAGAAACTGAAGAAGAAGTAAATATCCCCAAAGAGAATTATGATATTATTGGAAATTTACCAAAATTCTTCACCGGTACAGGCTATGTGGTTACCCCATTTCTTGCTATTATGAAACAAAATTCAGATTGGAAAAGTTTAATTAGCCCAAACTTGAATGAAGTTGAAAAAATTTTTTATCCTAAATCTTATTATCTTCTATCACCTAAATTCCATTTGAGAGAAAAACCTCCAATAAATTCAAGTATGTTTATGACTTGGAAAATAAATTACAATGATGAAAATATTTGGGGATTGACAGCAAGAGTTCTAGTAACCATTTCTGCAGGATTAGGTTTAAGGGAGTTTCCACCATGCGACGATATTTAATTATTTTTTTAGCTATACTATTTTCAATAGCTCTTTTTTTCTTAACAAAATATATATTAAAAAAACTTACAAAAAATAATACAGTATTTTTTTCAACTTTAGTAAGTGTTATAGGTTTTTGTCTGTTTATTTTATTTTCTTTTTTATATTTAGAAGGAAATGCTTTTCATCCAGATTATTCGTATAATCCCCCATCAATTATAGATGGAAAAGTTAAAGACGGTAACTTTTCTAAATAGAAAATAAAAGGCTATTTTATTATTTTTCGAGATTTAGAAAATCTTTTGCATAAAGATGAAAATGTTAAAACTATTTTTAATATCGTAAAGAGTGCCAATGCTAAAGCTTGGATTGTTGGTGGGGCGATAAGAGATTATCTTATCAATCAGGAGATTTATGATATAGATTTTGTAATCGATATAGATATACATCTGTTTTTAGAAAAAATTGATAAAAAGAATATCAAGATAAATACAATAAATATTAATTATAAGACTATATCAATCATTCTTAATAATAAAGAATACCAGATTACAAGCTTTAGAAAAGATTTGATAAGTTTTGGTCGTAGCGCAATTGTTGACTTTACATTTACTTTACATGAAGACGCAAAACGAAGAGATTTTACCATTAATGCATTGTACTTAGACGAAAAAGGAAACTTAATTGATCCGTTTGGTGGATATAATGACATAATGAATAAAAAATTAAGATTTATTGGAGATCCTATCAAGAGAATAGAAGAAGACTATTTAAGAATTATAAGGTTTTGCAGATTTTTTGGAACATTTTCTAAGGTTGATATTCTTAAAAACTTAAAAAGAAAAATTATAAAAAAAGTTAATAAGATTTCAATTTTAAGCAACATGAGAGTTAGAAATGAGTTGTCAAAAATTCTTATGGTTAAAAATTTCGAACTATGTTTGTCAATGATAGTTTCATTACAATTAGATAAATATATGCTTATACCAAATTCCAAAAGTAATAAAATAAATAAGCACTCTGGTTTTAAAACAAAAGATTTTAAGGTAATAAAGTACATAAAAAAAAATGGACTGAATTCTATAAATCATGAAAAGCTTGATTTAATATCTATAGCTATGCTGCACTTATATAATTTAGAAAATATTGAAATGATTATTAAAAGATTTGAATTAAACAAAAGAAAAATTAAATTTGTTAACTTTATTAGACAATTTAAGAATCTTAAACTTAAGGTAAATCAAAATATAACCAAGAAGTTAACTTCTAAGGAAATTGAATTATTTATATTAAAGATTATTTGGGAATATAGATGTAAAATTAATATTGAAAATAAAGGTTATTTTATAAAAGATAGAATACCATTTAATTGGTATAAATTAGGATTACTACATGTCCTTCCTATCGAAATTATGAAACAAGTTGATTTATTTAATTTGGAATGGCCGACATTGCCTTTAACAAGAAAAAAGATACAAGATTTACAAGACAAAACTTTCTTAAATAAAATTGATGATTTAATATTTAAGGCAGAAAATTTTTGGGTAAAAAATAATTTTAAAAGTTCACCTGAAAATATTTTAATTTTTTTGAAAAATAACTGAGATAAAGAAATAAAATATGACAACTAAACTAGATATGTTAACCAAATTAAAAAAACAAAAATGTCTTGATAATTCAGACTTGCTTGAAGATAAAAAAAAGATGGCAAGCATTTGGTTTGCTAGTCTTCGTGATGAAATTTGTAAATGTTTTGAAGAAATTGAAAATAGTCAATTAAATAAAAACACAAACATAAAATTTGTTCAAAAAAAGTGGGAAAGAGATGGTGGAGGTGGGGGAGTGATTTCAATTATGAAAGGTAATGTATTTGAAAAAGTTGGTGTAAATATATCGACAGTTTATGGAAAATTTTCTAAAGAATTTAGAGAACAAATTCCAGGTGCTGAAGAAAATGGAACTTTTTGGGCATCTGGCATCTCAGTTGTTTCACACATGTCCAACCCATATATTCCCGCAGCTCATATGAATACCAGACTATTAGTTACTGGTGAAGGAGACAAAAAAAAGATTTGGTTTGGTGGAGGTGGAGATTTAACGCCAACTTTTGAGGATCTTGAAGTTACGAAATTATTTCATCAAGATTTAAAAGTAAATTGTGATAGATATGATAATTCCTATTATCCAAAATTTAAGAACTGGTGTGATGAGTATTTCTTTTTACCACATAGAAATGAAGCTAGAGGTGTGGGGGGCATTTTTTTTGATTATTTATATAATGATGACTGGGAAAAGGATTTTTCGTTTATTAAGGATATTGGCAAAACATTTTTATCTTCTTACTCAAAAATTGTAAAAAATAAAGTAGAAAAAAAATTTAGTAAAAAAGATAGGCAGGATCAGTTAATTAAGAGAGGTAGGTACGTAGAGTTTAATCTTTTATATGATAGAGGAACAATTTTTGGATTAAAGACTGGTGGAAATACTGAAGCTGTTTTAATGAGTTTACCACCCAAAGTCTCTTGGATTTAGAAATATACAAATTTTCAATCATCAGTTTTCTTAATCAAAGAAAATTTAGCTAAAAAAATTATTATTGATAACGAAAAAGACTAGAAATTGTTTTAAAGAATGCTTATATAGAATATAACATATGACAGGGAGATATATGTCTACTAAATCAAATCCTAAAAGTAGTAAAGATGAAGGTAAAAGAGATTTTTTAATCGTTTCAACCTATGCAATGGCTGGAATCGGTGCTGCTTCATTCGCATGGCCTTTAATAGACCAAATGAATCCTGCTGCAGACACTTTGGCTCTTGCATCAACTGAAATAGACTTGTCATCATTAGAAGAGGGTCAGGCAATTACAGTTAAGTGGAGAGGTAAGCCTGTTTTTGTACGTCACAGAACTGCAGAAGAAATTAAGAATGCTAAGGAAGCGTCAATCGATGATATGAGAGATCCAGAAAAAGATTCAGATCGTGTCACAAATGAAAAATACATAGTATTGGTTGGAGTGTGTACTCACTTAGGCTGTGTTCCACTTGGTCAAAAGTCAGGAGATGTGAAAGGACAATATGGGGGTTGGTTTTGTCCTTGTCACGGTTCGCATTATGATCATTCTGGTAGAATTAGAAAAGGTCCTGCCCCAACAAACTTGGCAGTACCTTCATATAAATTTCTATCAGATACTTTAATTAAGATTGGTTAATATTTTTGTTATCAGGAGTAATGAATGTCGAAGGCTAAATTTAAAAACCCAGTAGTTAAATGGATTGATCATAGATTACCAATATTCTCTTTTATGGATCATGAATTAAACCACTATCCTACCCCAAAAAATTTAAATTATTTTTGGAACTTTGGATCTTTGGCAGGCATAGCTTTAGTAACAATGATTATAACTGGAATTGTATTGTCTATGAACTATACAGCTCACGTGGATTATGCGTTTGATTCTGTTGAGAGGATTATGAGAGATGTTAATCATGGATGGCTTATAAGATATATCCACATGAATGGAGCAAGTTTCTTTTTTATAGTTGTTTATATACATATTTTTCGGGGACTTTATTACGGCTCTTACAAAGCCCCAAGAGAACTTTTATGGATTTTGGGTGTGTTAATTCTGTTATTAATGATGGCTACAGCTTTTATGGGTTACGTTTTACCTTGGGGACAGATGAGTTTTTGGGGCGCTACCGTTATTACTAACTTATTTTCAGCTATACCATTAGTAGGAGAAAGTATTGTAACGTGGTTATGGGGTGGATTTTCAGTTGATAATTCAACTCTAAACAGATTCTTCTCTCTACATTTTGTTTTACCCTTTGTCATTGTTGGTGTTGTAATTCTTCACCTTGTAGCTTTACATAGATTTGGATCTAACAACCCTATTGGAATTGACGTTAAAGGATCACAAGATACATTGCCATTTAATCCTTATTACACAATTAAAGATTTATTTGGTTTAGGTGTGTTTCTAACAATATTTGCTGCAGCTGTTTTCTTTTTTCCTAATTTCATGGGGCACCCTGATAATTACATTGAAGCCAATCCAATGGTAACACCTGCTCACATTGTACCTGAATGGTATTTTCTTCCTTTTTATGCAATTCTTAGAGCAATTCCAGATAAATTAGGAGGTGTTCTATTTATGTTTGGCTCTATTGCTGTTCTATTTGTACTTCCATGGTTGGATAGATCGCCCGTTAGATCATCTCAGTTTAGACCAATATTTAAAATATTTTTCTGGATACTTCTATTAGATTGTATTTTATTGGGTTATTTAGGAGCAATGCCGGCTGAAGGAATTTATGTAATATTATCAAGAATAGCGACAGCTTACTATTTCTTTCACTTTTTAGTATTGTTTCCTTTATTACCGTATATTGAAAAAACTAAGCCACTTCCAATATCAATTTCTGAACCTGTATTAAGTGGCGGAGCGACGGCATCAGCTTTTGCAGCCAGGGAGAAAAAATAGATGTATAAAAATCTTTTGGATTTTATTTTGGGTTATATTCCAAAGACCCTTACATATATCTTTTTGATTTTTTCATCTAGTTTATCATATGGAGCGGGGGAAAAATTAGACTATCCGAAACTTGATTGGTCATTTCTAGGCTTAACTGGTACTTTTGACCGTGCTTCTCAACAAAGAGGACTCCAGGTATACAAAGAGGTATGTTCTGGATGTCATGGTTTAAGGCTATTAGCTTATAGAAATTTAAAAGCAATTGGTTATAACGATGATGAAATTAAAGCATTTGCTTCTGAAAATAGTGTCGATAGCTTTAACGAAGACGGAGATGTGGTTGAAAGAGAAGCAAGGCCAAGTGACAAATTTGTTTCGCCATATCCTAATGAACAGGCCGCCCGTGCGGCTAATGGAGGAGCTTACCCACCAGATTTATCATTGATAATTAAAGCTAGGTCTGACGGTGCTAACTATTTACATGCTTTATTAACTGGTTATATAGATGCTCCTGCTGAAAAAAAAGTTCCAGATGGGATGTATTTCAATAAATATTATCCAGGAAAACTTATAGGTATGCCACAACCATTATATGAAGATGGTGTCGAATACGCTGACGGTACTAAAGCGACACCGGATCAAATGGCTAAAGATGTTACAGCTTTTTTAGCGTGGGCATCTGAGCCTGAGATGGAAGATAGGAAAAGACTTGGTATTTCAGTTATTTTATTTTTACTTGTGCTTACGATCTTATCGTATTTAGCTATGAAGCAAATTTGGGCTCCAATAAAAAATAGATAAATTCTTACAAGTTACTTTTTAAAAATTTTAATGTCCTGTCTAAAGCAACTTTAGCACTAACTTCATTATATTGCTTTCTATGGTCACAATTAAATCCATGATCTGCTGGATAGGTGTAGGTAAGCACTTCGGGGTTGATTGATTTAAAAACTTCAACACTATCTATTGGTATGCCTTGATCTAATTCTCCAAAATGGGTCAAAACTGAACATTTAGGTTCAAGGGTTTTAAGTCTAGGAATATCACCGCCATAATAGCAAACTGACGCTGACAAATTGTTTGATCGGCTAGCCATTCTCCATGACAGAGATCCTCCCCAACAATAACCTATTATACCAACGTTACCTGCCGAAGACACCACAGAAATAGCAGCATCAATATCCTTAAGAGCATCTTTATCACATAACTCTTTTAATTTTCTTCCTTTATTTACACCTTCTTCGTCATATTCAAGTTCAATATTACTTTCTATTCTATCAAATAATGCAGGGGCAATTGTGAGATAACCTTTACTTGCATATAAATCTGTTACTTCTTTAATATGCGTGTTTACGCCAAATATTTCTTGCAAGATTACAAGTCCTGCTATTGGCTTTTCCAAAGGTTGAGAAATATATGCTGAAAAATTATTATTATCTGCTGATTTTAGTTCTAAGAACTCGCCCATGGTTTAACTCCTATCAAACATTAAATCTAAAATGAAAAACATCTCCATCTTTTACAATATAATCTGATCCTTCTACTCTCATTCGTCCTGCATCTTTTGCTGCTTGCTCACTTTTTAAATTTAGATAATCGTTGCACGATATTGTTTCAGCCCTAATAAAACCTTTTTGAAAATCTGTATGAATTATACCTGCTGCCTCTG
>ERZ802822.681-NODE-681-length-23124-cov-30.514644_pt1 | contig 23124 bp, 28 predicted proteins | sample MGYA00345649_ERZ802822 | MGnify/ENA primary metagenome ERZ802822 (study PRJEB30503, sample SAMEA104212359) | marine metagenome | biome: Westerlies Biome; feature: [SRF] surface water layer (ENVO:00010504) within the epipelagic zone...; material: water...
GCAACGATTAATACAATGTACTGAGCAACCTGAGTCCAAGTTACGGCTCTCATTCCACCAAGCATTGAACAGATAAGGATACTTATTAATCCTACCCATACACCTGCTTCGAACGGAATTCCAAGAGCTCTAGAAGCAATTGTTCCCGTAGCGTTAATTTGTGCTGTTACGTAAGTAAATGATGCAATGAAAAGCACGAACACAGAGCAAGCTCTTACGAGATTACCACCGTATCGTGTTCCAATGAAATCAGGAACTGTGTAACATCCAAATTTTCTTAGGTACGGAGCCATTAAAGTTGCTACAAGTACATATCCACCTGTCCAACCTACTAAGAAGGCCATGTAAGTATAACCACCATAGTAAACTCCACCCGCTAAGGCTACGAATGATGCACCTGACATCCAGTCAGCTGCTGTCGCCATCCCGTTAAATACGGTTGGCACTTGTCTTCCTGCAACATAGTAGGCATCTACTTGTATGGTTCTTGATAAATAACCGATTAAGGCATAAATCAAAACCGTGAAAGCTACGAACATCACTCCGATGTTTTTAGCTGACACACCTGCTTGCTCCGCAATAGCCATCAATATGATGAATACTACGAAACCACCAGTGTAGGTCCCGTATATTTTAGGAAGGTTTTGTATAAAATCTCCTTTAAACATTAGTCGTCCTCTCTTTCTGAGAACCCATGTTCTTCGTCGATTTTTTCTTGTTTGTTAGCAGTCCAAAACAATATTATTACGAACGCAAGAAGTGATCCTTGTGCTGTCATATAATATGCTAGTGGGTACCCAAGAAAAGACATCGTGTTTAGTTCAGAACCAAACATGAAGATAACTAATGAGAAGAAGGCCCAAAGAACCAATGTAACTATCATATGGTTCTTAGTCTTATTCCAATATGCGTCTTTATTTGACATATTTCCCCCTGTTTTTTTTTAACTTTAACTTTAACTTTTTACGTAAAAAGTACTTTAGTGTTGCGAAGCATACTGATTATGAGTTTAATTTAAAGCTAAAAAAGGCAGTCAAAACCAATTTGAAATGCTATAAACTACATAAAATAAGGGTTTTTTTTATACAACGTGAAATTGAATTTTAATAATTTTAGAATCACTCTAAAAACTGTCTTGGAATACTTATTTCCAGTTGAGAAGGTTACAAGTTATTTTAAGAGCATAAAATCTAAAGAAGATTTACAAAAATTCATACAACAAAGATCAGCTCACGTTACTCAAACAACATTATACGGATATTTAAAAACTAGAATGGGCCACAAGTTCACTTTAATGGTAGATGATGAGGAATTCTCTAAATCAATTAATCTTGCAAAGTGGAATATTTATATGGTCGCTTTAGCTGATTGTTCTTTTTATGTTTTTTCAATCTTAATAAGTGAAAAAAATTTAAAACAAAATGATTGTAGAGAAGTATTTTTAAACATTATTGAAAATGAAAAAAAAAATGGCCTAAGTGAAGAAATCTACATTAAAGCGAAAACAGATTTTTTAAATAGAATGGAAAAAATTGATTTTAAAAAATATTATTTAGAGGAACCGTTTAAAGAAAGTGGTTTAGCTCTTTATCATTGGTCTCCTATAGCTGATGAACTTAAAGAATTAGATAAGAAAATAGTTTTAAATTCTATAAAATTGAAATGGAATTTGATCGTAGAAGAATTTGCTAAACTAACCAAAAATTTAAAATTTAATTAATCTCTATTTTGTCTATTTTCCACCAAAGACGTAACAACACTTGGATCAGCTAAAGTTGTAGTGTCCCCTAAATTATCTGGTTCGTTAGCTGCAATTTTTCTTAAAATTCTTCTCATAATCTTTCCTGATCTTGTTTTAGGCAATCCTGGAGCAAATTGTATTACATCAGGGTAACAAATAGGTCCGATTTGTTTTCTAACCCATTGTTTTAAATCTCTTTCTAAATCTCCTGTAGGATTTTCATCTGCGTTTAAAGTAACGTAACAATATAATCCGTTCCCTTTAATACTATGAGGAAAACCAACAACAGCGGCTTCAGCGACCTTAGGATGAGCAACAAATGCACTTTCAATTTCAGCAGTTCCTAGATTATGACCTGAAACAATAATTACATCATCTACTCTCCCTGTAATCCAATAGTAGCCATCTTTATCTCTTCGACATCCGTCTCCAGTAAAATATTTTCCATCAAATTGTGAGAAATAAGTGTCTATAAATCTTTGATGATCGCCATAAACAGTTCTCATTTGTCCTGGCCAAGAACTAGCCATACATAATCTTCCTTGTCCCTCACCTTTTATTAATTTTCCATCTTTATCAACTAAGACAGGCTTAATTCCGTAGAACGGTTTCGTTGCTGAACCTGGTTTTAAATCTATAGCACCTGGCTGTGGAGCAATTAATATACCGCCTGTTTCTGTTTGCCACCAAGTATCTACAATTGGACATTTGGAGTCACCAACTGTCTTGTAATACCACATCCAAGCTTCAGGATTTATTGGTTCCCCAACTGTACCTAGTAATTTAAGAGATTTTCTACTTGTTTTTTTAACCGGTCCATCACCTTCTCTCATTAAAGCTCTAATTGCAGTAGGCGCTGTATAAAAAATGTTCACTTTATGTTTATCTACAATTTGCCACCATCTAGAATTATCTGGATAGGTCGGAATACCCTCAAACATTATTGTAGTAGCTCCATTGGCTAATGGTCCATAAATAATATAACTGTGACCGGTTACCCAACCAATGTCAGCGGTACACCAATAAATATCTGTCGGTTTGTAATCAAAAATATATTGGTGAGTCATAGAAGCATAAACCATGTAACCACCTGTAGTATGTAAAACACCTTTTGGTTTTCCTGTAGAACCAGAGGTGTAAAGAATAAATAAAGGATCTTCAGCACCCATTTCTTCAGGATCACATTTCGTAGGAGCTGACGAAATTAGTTTTTTGTAAGAAACATCTCTTTCGTTATTCCAATTTACTTGATTACCAGTTCTTTCCACCACAACACATTTTTTAACATCAGGACATTGTTGTAATGCTTCGTCAGCAATTTTTTTAAGAGGAATTATTTTTCCACCTCTAACCCCTTCATCTGCGGTAATTAAATAATCGGACTCACAGTCATTAATTCTCGTAGCTATTGAGTCTGGGGAGAAACCTCCAAAAATTATTGAGTGTACTGCCCCAATTCTTGCACAAGCTAACATCACATATGCAAGTTCAGGGATCATGGTTAGGTAAATTGTAACTCTATCACCTTTTTGGATTCCTAAACTTTTTAATCCATTAGCTGCTTTACATACATTTTTATGTAATTCTCTATAAGAAATCTTCTTTGAATCTGCTGGATCGTCTCCGACCCAAATTATAGCTGTCTTACTCGCATTCTTTTTTAAGTGTCTATCAATACAATTAGCCGATGCGTTAAGAGTACCATCATAGTACCACTTAATTTTAACATCATCTTTACTGTATTTTACATCTTTAATTTTTGAATATTTTTTAATCCAAGAAATTCTTTTTCCTTCTTTGGCCCAAAATTTATCATTTTCTTTTATAGAGAGTTTATATTTTTTTTGGTATTTAGATTTATTAACGTAGGCTTGGTTAGCCCAACTGTCTGAAACTTTTATTAGTGACTTACCATCACCATCTTCTAGAAGTTTTGGAGCTTTGAATTTTTTCTTTCTTGGCTTGCTTCTTTTTTTTGCTTTTCTTGACTTAGGTTTCCTTGTTTTTTTTACTTTTCTAGTTTTTTTCTTAGATCTAACAGCCTTTTTAGACTTCCTTCTTTTAACTTTTTTAGTTTTTTTTCTCTTTTTCTTTTTAGCCACAATTTCTCCCTTTAAGAACTTATATTACCCATCTTACAAAGTATTTTCCAGCTTTTATAATCTATTGGCATTACTGACAACCTACTTTGTTTAATCAAGGGTAAATGAGAAATGCTCTTATTTTTTTTAATTTTTTCAAGAGTAACTGGGTATTTTAAATATTCTTTGAACCTAACTTGAACAGCGACAAATCTTTTTTTCTTATCTGTTTTATCAACAAAAGCTTTTTTAATCACTTTTACTATACCCACAATTTCTTTGCCAATATTAGAATGGTAAAAAAAACATAAATCACCAACTTCCATTTTTTTCAAATTATTTGCTGCTTGATAATTTCTTACTCCGTCCCAAGCCACACCTTTTTGTCCTGCTTTTTTTTGTTGATTTATCGACCAAACATCAGGTTCGGATTTCATTAACCAATATTGCATATTTTTTAAATAATAAGATAGTAGCCAGTAGCCCCTAATAAAAGATACATTAAAGGTATAATTATTTTAAATGCTATTGTTACTTTACTAAACTTTTTTTCATCACTTTTATAAAAATGTGAAAGATAAAAAGATTCTATGCACATTGCTAATATAACTAGTACAGATATCATGTAGCCCATAAAAATTATCCAATCAAGAAATGTTATGTACGGTAACTCTGGAACTTTATCTACGAGTACAAAATTAAACGCCACAAAAGAAACTAATAAGGTTCCTAACAAAGTAGCTCTTCCATGATTTATAGTCAAAAACATACATGCATAACAAAGAATAGTTATTATTAATAAAGGTAATACAAATTTATACAAATAAGTTAACCAATTTCTTTCTATAGATATTTCTGAAGATATTGAGTGTTTAGAATATTCTGAATAAGCATCTTTTAAAGGCTCTATTGATGGATAAGAAATGTATTGTTTAATTGTCCAACCTGGAAATGAAACGTTATTAAAGTTAAATTTTTTTATATCATTTAACAAAATCTCAAACTTATCAGATTTTTCAAAAAATAAATTTTCAAAAACTCTTGATGAAACCAGGAATTTAAAATCATGACTATCGAATGGATAGGTCTTATAATCAAATTGTGGAATTGAATAGTCTATCTGTTCATCGTAATAATTATACTCAATAGTACCATCATAGTATATTAAGATTTTTGGCTCTTCATTCGATATATTTCTAAGAGAATTATCAAAATTAATTCTTAAATTAAAAAATTTTCCATTTTCGATTGACTTCTCTAAATCGTACTCACAGACAACTATCTTTTTTGTTTTAGCTTTACTAATTTTTTTGGTAATTGAAGTTATTTGATCAGAAAAATCATCTGATAAGTTATTAAAAATAATTAAATCTAATTTTTTACTATTATAGCTATATGTTCTGTTATCAAAAAATAGAGAAAGGCTTGAGTCGGTCTCATTAATTTTGATTCTTTTAAGGTTATGGTAAGCCATCACCATAATTTCTTCTTCTAATTTATTATTCGAACCAAAATTAATATCTTTGTAGATTTTGTCACAAATTTTTTTCGGAAATAATTCGTTAAATTTTAGTCTTCTTTCTGCTTCTAATGAGGAAACCTCAATAGAATGAAGTTTAGGCACAAATAAAATAGTAATTAACAATAAAAAGAATATTCTCATAAAAAAAAACTATATTATTTTAAATTCAGTTACCATGCTATTTACGCAAGAAAAGTTCTTTAAAGTTTCAACCCTGGACCTTTCATATATGGAGCTTCTTTATCGAGAGGCCATCTAGATTTAGCTGTAATATTTAAATCATCAATTAAATCTTTTTTAAATCTTTGTATTCCAGCCCAAGCAATCATAGATGCATTATCTCCGCAAAATTTCAAATCAGGATAAATTATTTCAAAATTCATCTCATTTGATAATTGAGTTAAATTTTCTCTAATAGTTTTATTAGCAGCTACACCACCTGCTACAATTAATTGAAAATTCTCTTTTTTAGTTTTCTCTTTAAACATTTCTACAGCAATTTTAGTTTTCTTATAAAGAATTTTATTTATTGTCTTTTGAAATGAAGCCGCTAGATTATATTTGAGTTTAACATCTCCATTTATTTTTTTCGATTCTCTTAACACTGCAGTTTTTAATCCTGCAAAGGATAAGTTACATCCAGCTTTATTTATTATAGGTTCTGGCAATTTGTAAAAATTTTCATCTCCTTCTTTTGAAAATTTTTCTACATTCGGTCCACCAGGATAACCTAAGTCTAACATTTTTGCTGTCTTATCAAACGCTTCACCTAAAGCATCATCTATAGTTGTGCCCAATTGCTCGTATTCATTTATATCTTTGACTATTAAATACTGAGAATGACCCCCAGATATCAATAGAAGTAAATAAGGAAATTTAATCTTTTCATTTAAGCCAGGACTTAGTGCGTGTCCCTCTAAGTGATTAACTCCTATTAAAGGTTTATTTGAAAAAGCAGCAATTGATTTTCCAATGTTTAAACCTACAGTTAAACATACAATTAAACCTGGTCCAGCTGTTGCAGCCACACCATCTATTTCATTAATAGTAGTTCCACTTTCTTTCAAAGCAGCATCGATAATATACTCAATATTTTCTAAATGTGCTCTTGCAGCCAACTCAGGAACTACACCCCCAAATTTTTTATGTTCTTCTATTTGACTTGAAACAATATTAGATAAAATATCAGCAGTTCCCTCATCATTTTCTCTTATTACTGCTGCGGCTGTTTCATCACAACTGGTTTCAATTCCTAAAAAAGTAATATTTTTTGTCATCTCTATAATTATTTTAAATAGTATAAATTAGATCTATCAAATATATAATCAATTAATGACTAAAATTACAATTGGAGCCAGAGGTAGCAAACTTTCATTGGCATATGTATCTAGGGTTAAAGATCTTTTAATAAAGAACAACGAAGAGCTTAATGAGACTGATATAAAGGTAAAAACAATCACAACTACTGGAGACATCAAACAGGACGTAAGAATTTCTGAAGTTGGAGGAAAAAATTTGTTCTGTAAGGAAATTGAAGAAAATTTATTAAAAGATAATATCGATATAGCCGTACATTCATTGAAAGACATGGAGTCATTAGAAAACCCAGATTTAATAATCGGGGCTTACATAGAAAGAAATGATCCAAGGGATGTGCTTATAAGTGACAATATAAAGAATATTAAAGATCTAGAAAAAAAAATTAAAATTGGTTCAAGTTCAAGACGCAGAGAACTACAACTTAAAAGAATAAATAAAAATATCCTAGTCGAGCATGTCAGAGGAAACATTGATACTAGGGTTGAAAAATTAGAAAAACAAGATTTAGATGGAATTATCTTAGCAGCGGCCGGAGTTAAAAGTTTAAACTTAGAAAACAAAGTCAGTTTCTTTTTTGAAACTGAGGAAATCTTACCAGCCGCGGGTCAAGGTATAATAGCAGTTCAATGTAAAAAAAATAACAAAGTAATCAAAAATTTTATAAAAAAGATCAATCATACAAATACTAGCCTTTGCGCAATTGCTGAGAGAAAAATGTTACAAACAATTGGAGGAGATTGTGATACAGCCATAGGAGGATTTGCTGAAATTAAAGATAACAATCTTAAATTAAAGTCACAGTTATTTTCCGACTCTGGAGATGAAAGTTTTGAATATGAACTCGTCGGCCGAGATGTTGATGCTGCGTATATTGGTAAATCTGTTGGAGAAAAATTAATGGGTCTTGCAGGAACGAAATTTAAAAAAAAATGAATATTTTAATTACTAGACCTTTAATTGATTCGGAAGATCTAATGGGAAAATTATTTTCAGAGGGTCATAAAATAATTCACATTCCTACTTTAAAAATTTCTCCAGCGAAAATTGATCCAGCTGACCCTAAAAAATATGATGCATTTATTTTCACAAGCGCTAATGCAATTAGAAATTTAAGATTAATAAATCAAGATAAATCAAAATTCTGTTTTTGCGTTGGAGCTATTACAGAAAAAATTGTAAGACAAAGTGGTTACACGCAAACTATTTCAGCTGGTGGAACTGTTAACGCATTAAAGAATATTATTTCAAACTCAAGTAATATAGACAAAAATAAAACTTTAGCTTACTTTTGCGGTGACCATATCTCCTCAGATTTAGATTTAGAATTAAAAAAAGAAGGTTTTAAAATTGATAAAATAATTAATTATACTTCGGAAAAAATTGTCGATCTGAATAAAGAAAACAACAAAATAATATTAGATCATCCTCCTGACATAATTCTTGTCTATTCAAAAAGAAGTGCAGAAAGTTTCGTAGAATTGGCAAAAAAATACTCTTTTAATGCTTTGATGACAGATTCAAGAGTAATGTGTATAAGTGAAAAAGTTTTAAGTGTATTTAAACAAACAGGCTGGAAAAAATTAGAAGTTTTTGAACCTGGAGAGGAATTATTAAGAATAGGTAACTAAATGGAAGTATTACAAAATTTTAAAAATCTTTTCTTTGATGTTTGGGACAAAGGGATATCTGGTGTTAACATATCAGAAATTTTAATAGCGTTAGTAATCTTCTTGTTCTTTCTATTTTTAAGAGGAATTTTTTCCAAGTTTGTTGTTAAGCGTTTAGAAAACTACGTATCAAAAACGACAAACAATTTCGATAATTCTCTCGTATTTTCAATGGAGGGGCCAGCAAAATTTTTTCCAGTTGTTTTAGGTTTTTTTGTTTCAACGAGTTATTTAACCATAGAAACTCAAGCAGCTGAATTTTTAGAAACTGTTAATAGGTCTTTAATAACTATATTAATCTTTTGGACTTTTCATCAAGTTATAGGACCTTTATCAGTTGTTATAAGATCAGTTGGAGATTTATTATCCAGAGATTTAATTAATTGGATAATTAAAGCTATTAAAGTTCTGGTAATAATTTTAGGTGTAGCTGCTGTATTAGAATTATGGGGCATAAAAATCGGACCAATTATTGCTGGTCTTGGACTTTTTGGAGTAGCTGTAGCTTTAGGTGCTCAAGATTTATTTAAAAATTTAATTTCTGGAATTTTGGTTTTAGTAGAAAGAAGATTTCAAGTTGGAGAGTGGATTTATGTTGAAGGAGTTATAGAAGGAACAGTTGAGTCTATCGGTTTTAGGTCAACAGTTGTAAGAAGATTTGATAAATCGTTAGCAACTATTCCAAATTTTCAATTTGCAGAAAATGCTGTAATCAATAACTCTCAAATTACTCATCGAAGGATAAACTGGGTTATAGGATTAGAATATAAAACGACAAGCAAACAACTTACAGATATAAAAAATGAAATAGAGACTTTTATAAAAGGAAGTGAGTACTTTTCAACTTCAGATGACACAATCCTATCAGTAAAAGTTGATCAGTTTGCTGCAAGCTCTATAGATATAAAACTAATTTGTTTTACAAAAACTACTTATTATTTAGAGTGGTTAAAAGTAAAAGATATCTTAGCTTTAGAAATTAAAAGTATAGTTGAAAAAAATAAGGCTTCATTTGCATTCCCAAGCACATCTATTTATGTGGAGAAAAATTAATGAAATCTGTTTTAATATTGTTTGATAATATTGTGAGCATTTATATTTGGATTTTAATTATTAATGCAATTATCAGTTGGTTAGTTGCTTTCAATGTTTTAAATACTAGCAACAGATTTGTTTATTCTGTTTTAGATGTTTCTTATCGCTTAACAGCGCCTCCATTAAATTACATAAGAAGATTTCTTCCCAATTTAGGATCTATTGATATTTCACCAGTTGTTTTAATTTTAGCATTAATGTTTTTAAGAAATTTAGTTTTTGAAACCTTAGCTCCAGGGTTATTTTAATAATGATAATTGATGGAAAAAAAGAAGCAGCTAATTTAAGAGAAGAAATTAAAAACGAGATACTTGAAATAAAAAAAAAAATTAATAAAAATCCCAGTTTAGCAGTTATTTTGATCGGTGATTTTGCCCCAAGCCAAATATATGTAAGGAATAAAGAAAAAAATTCAACAGAAGTAGGCATTACTTCTAATGTAATCAAATACCCTAAAGAAGTAAGTGAGAAGGAGGTTTTGGATAAAATTAATGAATTAAATAATGATAAGAATATTTCTGGTATATTAGTTCAACTCCCACTACCTGAACAAATAAGTAAAGAAAAAATTATAAACGCAATCGATCCTAAAAAAGATGTAGATGGTTTCAATCCTATAAATGTTGGTAATCTTGCCTCTGGCTATAAGTCTATTGTTCCTTGCACTCCATTAGGTTCCTTATTGTTAATTAAAAAGGTTGAAAAAAATCTATCTGGAAAACATGCTGTAATAATAGGTAGATCTAATTTAAATGGAAAACCAATGGCTCAATTATTGTTAAAAGAAAATTGCACAGTAACCGTTGTTCACTCTAAAACTAATAATTTACAAGAGGAATGTTTGAAAGCAGATATCTTAGTGGCTGCTGTTGGGGTGCCAAATTTAGTTAAAAAAGATTGGGTAAAAAGTAGCGCTATTGTTATTGATGTAGGAATTAATAAGGTAGGAGATAAAATTGTTGGGGATGTTAACTTTGAAGAAATTAAAGATAATATAAAAGCGATAACACCTGTTCCAGGAGGTGTCGGGCCTATGACAATTGCTTGTTTATTAAAAAATACTTTGGAATGTTTTAAAGCTCACCAGATTTAGACTTATCTATTTTAAGATACTTACTATTTCTAAATCTAATTATCACTGTTGCTAGGGCAACAATTAAAATTGCTACTGATATATAAATTAAATTAGACGGATCACTCTCTTTATCTTGCAATATAATGAACCGCGCAAGTGCAGTAATTGCTATCACTAAAGGATATGTAATTCTAACTGCTCTAGTTTCCCAATAAGACCTGACCAAACCTATTACTTCGATGTAAATAAACATTAATAGTAAGTCTGCAAGTGTTATATTTTTATTCATATACATCTCTCTCATCTCTAAGAAGAAAGCTATAATAGTTGATACTAAAACTATCATAACAGCTGTTAACTGAATATTTCGAATCGTTTGGTTCATTAAAGATTAACCTATCAGAGATTTATGCTTTGTTTAACTGTTTAGAGTGATATTTAATAAATTTTTCAACTTTATTTTTATTGAATGACTTATTTTCCTCAAATGAAACTTTTTTCATTGAATAAGCTTTATTTTTTGTTCTTCTAGATAAAATCGAAACATTTCCTTTATAAAGGCTTAGAATAATTTCTCCGGTTACTTGATTTCTTTTTATATCAATTATTTTTTGAAGTTTAATTCTTTTTTTTGAAAACCAGTATCCATTATAAACTAGTTCAGCGTATTCTGGCATCACTCTCTCTTTTTCGTGAACAGTCTTTTTATCTAAAGTTACCGACTCGATTGCTCTATGAGCAATATACAATAAGGTTCCACCTGGTGTTTCATAAACTCCTCTAGATTTAATTCCGATAAATCTGTTCTCAACGAGATCCACTCTGCCAATAGCATTTTTTCCAGCTATATCATTTAATTTATCTAAAAGTTTTTCCGGCTTAAGTTTTTTTCCATTTACTGCAATTGGATCACTATTTTTAAAAGTAATTTTTACTTTCGTTTTTTTATTTGGAGCTTTTTCAGGGGAAATAGTTCTTTGATATATAAATTCTGGTGCTGAATTTTTAGGATTTTCTAAAACTTTACCTTCTGTCGAAGTGTGAAAAATATTATCATCAACTGAAAACGGTGGTGCCCCTTTTTTATCTTTAGGTATAGGGATTTTATTTTTTTTTGCATATTTTATTAAATCTGCTCTGGATTGTAATTTCCACTCTCTCCAAGGGGCGATTGTTTTAATCTTCCCTTTTCCAAAAAATGCATAACCTAGTTCAAATCTTACTTGATCATTACCTTTTCCAGTTGCTCCATGTGATACAGCATACGCCTTAAATTTTTTAGCTATCGCTATTTGCCTTTTGGCAATTAAAGGTCTGGCAATTGAAGTACCAAGCAAGTAAATACCCTCATAAACTGCATGTGCTCTTATCATCGGAAAAACATAATCTTTAACGAAGATATTTTTTAGATCCTCTATAATTACTTTTTTTACACCGAGAAGTTTTGCGTTTCTTAATATTTTCTTTTTATCTATCTCTTGGCCGATATCTGACGTATAAGCAATGACTTCTGCTTTATAATTTTCTTGTAACCATCTTAGAATAATTGAGGTGTCTAATCCTCCAGAATAAGCTAAAACAATTTTTTTCATCTAGCTGCAGGTTTTTTTTGCAGTGTTGTAAGCTTTTGTAAATCCCATCATTGAATAATGATCCGTAGTTTCCGCACCCTTAGTCGTTCTCGCTTTTACAATTAAATCGGTTGCTCTTTTCATCAATTTAATAAAATTTTTCTCTTCTTGATCATCTAACAACCAAGCGAAATTTTTTTGTGAAAAAAAAGAATACTTTCTTTTACCAGAACTTGCACTAACAGTTGAGCTTTTATAGTCGTGTCCACTAGTGATGCTAACTTCGTCCTTGATATTTTCTCCGGGTCTAAAAGTAACAAATAATTTTGATTTGTCTCTTTGTACTGCTTTTGGAGCTCTTTTTGTTGGTAGAGACTGAGCAAAACATATTTTACCTTTTTCTGTTTCAGCAACAAAACTTTCCCAATTCTTATATTTGCCAGTCGATCTTGGAGTATTTGCAAGAGCGTTAAAAGAGAAAATTACAAAAATTCCAAGTAGTAAAATTTTTTTAACAAGCATGATTTGTTTTTATACTATATAAATTTGATTTCAATGATGGATTAAGGAGATGGATTGGGGTTGTTGTTATGAATTTCATTAACTCTGTCCATCATCTCATCAGTAAATTCTATATTTATGCTTTCAACATTTTCCTTAAGTTGATCCATTGTAGTTGCACCAATAATATTACTCGTAACGAATGGTCTTGAATTAACAAAAGCTTGAGCAAGCTGTACCATGGTTAAACTAAAATCTTTGGCAACCTCTGAATACTTCTCGTAAGCTTTCATAGCTAAAGGATTCAAATGTCTTTCCCAACCTTTAAAAAGTGCCATTCTAGAGTCTTTTGGCATTTTTCCACCTTGATACTTTCCAGATAATGCCCCAGCTGCGAGAGGGTAATAAACTAGTAAACCACATTTTTCTCTAATAGAAATTTCAGACATACCTATTTCATAAGTTCTATTTACTAAGTTATACGGATTCTGCACAGACATCATTCTCGGTGCACCTTTATTTTTTGAGATTTCAAGATATCTAGACATTCCATATGGTGTTTCATTAGACATACCGATGTATCTAATTTTTCCACTCTTTATAAATTTATTTAACGCTTCAAGAATACTTTCAAAGCTATTCCAGTCTCCTTCTTCATTATTGTAAAGATAGTCTCTTCTTCCGAAAAAATTTGTAGAACGCTCAGGCCAATGCAATTGATATAAGTCAATATAATCTGTTTTTAATCTTTTAAGACTCCCGTCAATTGCTTCTGCTATTTTTTTTTCATCAAAATTATTTCCCCCACCTCTTATCCAATCGCATCCTGGGCCAGCAACTTTTGAGGCCAAAATAATTTTGTCTCTATTTTTTCTTTTTTCGAGCCAATTACCTATCATTACTTCCGTTTTACCGTACGACTCTGATGTAGGCGGTACAGAGTAAATTTCTGCGGTATCAAAAAAATTAACTCCTTTACTTAGTGAATAGTCCATTTGTTCAAAGGCATCTTCTTCAGAGTTCTGAGTTCCCCAAGTCATAGTGCCAAGGCAGATTAAGCTTACGTCTAAATCAGTATTTCCAAGTTTTTTGAATTTCATAAATTTGTAATATTATTGCACAGTTTTAGGTCAATTTTTGACTATTGAAAAGTTTATAAAAAAACATATATATATTGTATGGTATTAAACAAACAAACATCTACTGTTAGATCATCAGCGTCTGATGCAATTATAGATCAGGGACTGCGTTCTTACATGCTTAAAGTCTATAATTATATGGCTTCGGGTGTTTTACTAACTGGTTTCATTGCATTAGCATTTTTTAAAATGGCAGTTGTAACTTCGAGTGAGGGACAAATTATTGGCCTTACAAACTTTGGGAATTCAATTTATGCTTCAGGATTAAAATGGGTGATCATGCTGGCTCCATTGGCAGTAGTTTTTTACATGAGTTTTGGAATTGCAAAAATGTCAGCAGCTAAAGCTCAGACAACATTTTGGGTTTTTGCAGCTTTGATGGGAGCATCTTTATCTTCAATATTTTTGATGTATACAGGAGCAAGTATAACTAGAGTTTTCTTTATCACCGCAGGTACTTTTGGGGCAATGAGTATTTACGGCTACACAACAAAAAGAGATCTAACTAAGTTAGGTTCTTTTTTGATGATGGGCCTTTTCGGCATCATAATTGCATCATTAGTAAATATTTTCATGAAATCTACTATGATGTATTTCGTAATTTCTATAATTGGTGTTTTGATATTTGTAGGTCTTACGGCTTATGATACTCAAAAGATTAAAAATATGTATTTAGTTAGTGACAGTGGTGAGATAATGGGTAAGAAAGCCGTAATGGGAGCGCTAACTCTTTACTTAGACTTCATTAATTTATTTATAATGCTTCTTAGACTTTTTGGTCAAAGAAGATAGTTATTTTACTAATCTTAATTTATCCCAACTAGTTTTGTTAATTAATTGATTTAAGTCTTCCGACTTTTTAAGAATAATTCCATTTTTATCTTTAATTAAATATCTTTCATTAAAATATTGAGGTTTAAGATTTTTTAAAATTCTAAGAACAGGTTTATCCGATGCTCTTTGATAAACATTAAAAGAAACTTCTCTAAACCCTGAGGTAAAAGAATAATCTTTCCATGATCCATTAGAAACCATTTTTGCATATAAATTTAATATACTTTGAAGTTCTTTTTTAATAAAAAATTTCTCTTTATTCTTTTTCTGAACCTCATTATTAATAACTAATCTTATTTTATTCATATTTTGTATTTATTTATTAAAGGTAATTGCATAGCAGTAAATATAATCGTTATCGGAAGCATTCCCCAAACTTTAAAATTAACCCAAGTGGTTTCTGGTTGTGTTCTCCAAACTATTTCGTTCAAAATTGCTAAAAATACAAAGAAATAAGCCCATCTGAAGTTTAGCTTATTCCATCCTTCCTCGTTCAACTGAAAAGCTGTCTGCAAAAATAGTTTTAAGAAATTTTTGTTAAAATAAGTTTTGCTTATAATAAGGATAGCGGCAAATATAATATTTACTATAGTGGGCTTCATATAAATAAAGATTGGATTATTAAAATATAAAGTCAATCCACCGAATAACGAGATCACTAGGGCTCCAATCAATGGCACAAATGGAACTTTTTTTTCAACAAAATACATTATTGCAACAGCAATTAGCGTAGAAATTATTAGGGGAGGTATTGCGGCCGTTAAACTATTTCCACTTTTGTAGTAGATAGTAAAAAAAATTAATAGGGGGCCAAAATCTGTAATAAATTTTAAAAACGACTTATTCACACGAAGTTTTTAGCATATAATAAAATTTTAATAAATTAGATATTGATTTTAAGAAAAAAATTACTAATTATTTAGTATGATTACAAAAGATACAGCTAAATTTTCTATAGGTGAAGTCGTTAAACACAGACATTTTGACTTTAGAGGAGTTATTTACGATGTTGACTTTGAATTCAATAACTCTGAAGAATGGTACCAATCAATTCCAAAAGAAGTTAGGCCAAGAAAAGATCAACCTTTCTATCACTTGTTAGCTGAGAGTAATGACGTAACATACGAAGCTTATGTGTCTGAGCAGAACCTTCTTTTAGATCAGTCTAAAGAACCAGTTAAACATCCTCTTATAGAGGAAATTTTTTCGGGCAAAAAGGGTGCGAGTTATCTTAAAATCTCCAATTAATTATTGTTGCCTAAAAATTAACATTTTTTATTCAAATCACAGACACAGAGAACATCTATATTGATAATGTTTTAGCCCAATTGAGGATAATCTCTTTAGTTATACTCCCTCCTAATTCTCAGTTGGGCTCATAAAACAACTTCACATAAAAAAAATATTATAGTAATTAAATCCCAATGTTTAAATTATTAAGCTTAGGAAATATATTTTTTTGGATTGAAAAATTAACAAAATTTATCAATTCAATATTTTTTGTTTTACTTTTGGTAGCACTTTCTTTTGCATTGATTCTTTCTCCTCCAGATTATTTACAAGGCGACAGTGTTAGGATTATGTATGTACATGTTCCCTCTGCTTGGATTGGTTTGGCTTCTTTTACATCAATAGCATTATTATCTATTGCGAACTTTCTTTTTAAGATTAAAAACATAAAACTTATCACAAAAAGTATTGCTCCAATTGGTCTAATGTTTACTTGTTTAGCAATTGTTACTGGATCATTATGGGGCCAACCAACTTGGGGAACATGGTGGGCATGGGACGCAAGGATTACTTCAATGTTAATACTTGCTCTTTTTTATATTGGTTTTATTGCTGCTCACAAATTTATTTCTAAGGAAGAAAGAGCAAATAAAATTTCAAGTCTTGTTGCTATAATAGGTTTAATCAATGTGCCAATAATTAAATACTCAGTCGAATGGTGGAACACCCTTCACCAACCCGCCAGCATCAAATTAACAGGTTCGAGCACAATCCATTCTTCTATGTTAATGCCTCTAATGCTTATGTTTTTCGTCTTACTCTTATATTGTGCGCTAATTTTTCTAATGAAATATAAGACAGAAATCATTAGAATAAAGAAAAAAAACTTAAAAAGATTATGATTCAAAATTTATTATCGATGAATGGCTACGGACTATTTGTTTGGTCTTCTTTCTTAATTACCTTTCTTGCTTGTGTGTTCATCTACTATAAAACTTACAAAACACTAAGAAAATATGAGAGAGAGTTTGCAAAAGAGATTAACGAACTTTCAGTTGAGCAGAAAAAAATAGTCATAGAGAACTCAAAGGTCGCATCACAAGTTTTATCATCATATAGTAAAACTGTATAAAGCAGTCAATGCTTCAAAAAAAAGTTAAAAAAAGAGCATCACTCTTAGTACTTTTGTTTTCAGCCTCTGTGATAGCAATCTTTTTTATACTTCAATCATTAAATAATAATATCTTATATTTTAAATCACCAACTGAAATTAAAAATAATCAAGATATAAATTTTAAAAAAAAAATTAGAGTAGGAGGCATGGTTAAGAAAAACTCTTTAATTATCAGCGAGCAAGAAATTAAATTTATTATTACAGATTTTAATAATGAACTGAAAATAAGCTTCAGCGGAACAGTACCAAATTTATTTGCTGAAGAGAAAGGCGTTGTCGCAGAGGGCAAGCTACAAGATAAATCATTTTTTATTGCAGATAGAATTTTAGCAAAACATGACGAAAATTACATGCCTCCAGAACTTAAAGATATTATGAAAAAAAATGTTAAGTAATCTCGGAAATTCAATTTTATTTATTAGTGCTTTTTTAAGTATTAGCATTATTTATCTGGCTAATAAAAATCTTAAAACATCTAATAATCTAATTGTTAAAAATATTTATCAATTAAGTTTAATTCAGAGCACCTTAATAATTGTTTGCTTTTTTACTTTAATAGCGGCTTTTGTTGTTTCAGATTTTTCACTAGTAACAGTTTATCAAAATTCACACTCTATGAAGCCAGTATTTTATAAGATTGCTGGAACATGGGGAAATCATGAGGGAAGTTTATTGCTTTGGGTGATCATTCTTACGATATTTTCTTTTTTGTTTCTAATTTATAATAAAGATCATCCAAAAAAATTTAGATTATTAACTCTTATTATTCAAAATATTTTAATCCTTGGCTTTCTTTTTTTTATTTTGTTTAATTCCAATCCGTTTAGTTCTTTATCTCCAACACCAAGCGAGGGCTTAGGTTTAAATCCAATTTTACAAGATCCAGCGCTAGCTATTCACCCTCCGTTGCTTTACATAGGTTTTGTTGGTTCCTCAATTTATTTTTCGGCTGCAATGGCATCATTAATCGTAAATTATTCTGAAAAATCTTTTTCTTCTTCAATCAAAAATTGGGTTTTAATTTCTTGGTGTTTTCAGACACTTGGAATCTTAGTGGGGTCTGTTTGGGCATATTACGAATTAGGCTGGGGAGGTTTTTGGTTTTGGGATCCAGTTGAAAATGCATCTTTATTACCTTGGTTTGCAATGACAGCATTGCTTCACTCACTCATTGTATTTGAAAAAAGAAATTTATTTTATTTTTGGGTCATTATTCTTTGCTTAATTACATTCATATTAAGTGTAACCGGAACCTTTTTAGTAAGATCTGGAATTTTAAATTCAGTGCATACTTTTGCTAGCGACCCTACTCGAGGTGTCTATATTTTATTATTTTTGAGTTTGATGATCTTTAGTTCAATTTATCTTTTATTTAAAAAATATAAAAAAGAGAATTATAATTTAAATCAAAATAGCAAGGAGACATTCATTCTAATTAATAATTGGTTTATGATGTTTTATCTAATTACCGTTTTACTAGGAACGATATATCCAATCTTTACTGATGCTTTAACTGATAATAAGATTTCTGTAGGACCCCCTTTTTACAATGCTATCATTTTTCCTATCGTAGTAATATTTTTATTGTTTATGGCTGTAGGACCAAAAGTAAAATGGATTAAAAATAGATTTGAGGATATTAAAGTTTATTTTTTGATTTTGGCTGGTTCAATAATTTTAAATATATTAATTTTAGTTTTCATTAAAAGCTATAGTATTTTATCTAACTTTATCATTATCAGTGCCTTATTTTTAATCATATCATCCTTGAAAGATGGAGTAAGCGCAATCCAAAAAAATAGAATTGATTTAGCAAGAATAATTTCTCACGCTTCATTTGGCTTCTTAGTTTTATTTATTGGATTGAACCATATTTTTTCAATTGAGAGAGACTACAATATAAAAGTGGGAGAAACAAAAAATTTTGAAAATTATTCAATTAAATTAGAAAAATTAGATTTAAAAGATTTTCCTAATTATAAAGCTGTGATTGGAACATTAGAGATTAACAATAATTTTTCTAGTGAAAAAAATATTTTAAAACCCGAAATTAGAATTTATGATAATCCAAAAACATTAACCTATGAAGCTTCTATAAAGACTAATCTTTTGAAGGATTATTATTTGACTATGAGCAATATAGATAGATCTGACTATTATAATATTAAGTTTCAAAAAAAACCTTTAATGATCTGGATTTGGATATCAGTAGTTATGATTGTTATAGGTGGTTTCCTGAGATTATTTAAAAATGCGAAATACAGTTAAGATAATTATATTTGTAATATTTTTTTTTATTATAGGTGTTTTTTATATAAGTTTGACCAGAGAAACTAATTACAATACTTCAAGTTTAATTAACAAAGAGGTCCCTCAATTTAAAATTGCATACTTTGATAAAAACGGATTTTACACCAAACAAGATCTTATAAAAAATAATTACACATTAATAAATTTTTGGGCCTCTTGGTGTGGTCCATGTAGAATTGAACATCCAATCTTAATGAAGCTCTCTGCAGAAAATAATTTAAAGATATTAGGTATCAATTTTAAAGATAAAAAAGAGTTAGCGGGAAAATTTCTAAAAGATTTAGGCAATCCTTATAGTTTTCTTTTAAAAGACATTGAGGGGAAACAATCAGTAAGTTTTGGAATATACGGAATTCCTGAAAGTCTCTTAATAAATAATGAGAATATTATCATAAAAAAATTTGTTGGACCGTTGTCTCTTGATAATTATAAAGAAATTAAAGAAATGATAAATTAATTATGAAATTAAAATTACTTTTTATTTTTTTTATATTATATACGCAATCTTCTTTTGGAATTGAAAAAACAATTAATCCAAATACAATTCATAAAAATTTACGTTGTTTAGTTTGTCAGGGACAATCTATTTCAGATTCAAACTCTGATTTTGCTCAAACAATTAAACTCGTAGTTAAAGATTTAATCGATGAGGGAAAAACCGAAGATGAAATTTACTCATTTATGTCTGATAAATATGGTGAATGGATCGTATTTAAACCTCAATTAAATCCCCAAAATTCGTTGCTCTGGATTTTGCCTTATATAGCCTTAATTTTTGGGGGTTTTATAATTTTCACTTTAGTAAAAAAAAGACAATAAGGCCCTACAGTAAACTGTACATATTAAACATTTAGTTGTATTTTTTTCTTATGAAATTCAGATTTCTATTAATTTTTTTGATTTATGCTCTCACGTTTAATTACGTGGCTGCAGGTGAGGGAGAAAACGATATTTCCATTTATACTGGAACTTTTGATGTAATAGACAAAGAGGGAGACGATCAAACTACTTTGTTTGGAATAGAACACAAAAATCCAAATTTATTTAGAGATACTTTTTTAGGAAAATTTAAACCTGTAAGTGGAGGTTTTGTTACAGGAGATAGTTCAATTTATCTTTACACAGGTATTGAAGGACAATATGGAATTGGTCCTTTAAAAATTCTACCAAGTTTCGCTCCTGGTTATTATGAAAAAGGTGATGGAAAAGATTTAGGAAGCGTACTTGAATTCAAAAGTGAGTTAAAAGTTGGTCTTGATATTTTTGAAAATTCTAAATTAAGTTATAGCTATAGCCATATTTCCAACAATGACTGGGGAGACACAAACCCGGGAACTGACAATCAACAAATAACTTTTTCTAAAAACTTTTAGATATAACAATGAACCTAAATGATTGTTATAATTTTGAAGATTTTAGAAAATTAGCGAAAAAAAATTTACCGGCACCTATTTTTCATTATATCGATGGAGGTTCGGATGATGAAACTACTCTTAAAAGAAACACCGAGTCTTTTTTAAAATGTGATTTAGTTCCTAATATTTTAGCAAGCGTCGGTGAACCAGATCTCTCTACTACAGTATTTGGCCAGAAGATTGATATGCCATTATTCTTAGCACCAACTGCAATGCAGCGATTATATCATCATGACGGAGACAAGGCTTCAGCAAGGGCAGCAGAAAAATTTGGAACTTTCTATAGTATGTCGACTATGGCAACGTCATCTATTGAAGAAATAGCTAATGCAGCAAGCGGTCCAAAGATGTTTCAACTTTATATTCATAAAGATCAAGGGCTAACAGATAATCTAATAGATAGATGTAAAAGTTCAGGGTTTAAATCTTTATGCCTAACAGTTGATACAGTTGTAGCTGGAAATAGAGAAAGAGATCACAAGTGGGGATTTACTACGCCGCCTAAATTAACCTTAAAGAGTATAATGAGTTTTGCAATGCATCCAAAGTGGGCGTTTAATTATTTAACTCATAAAAAATTTGAGCTTGCTAATGTTTCTCATTGGACAAAAAAAGGATCAAGTATTGCTAAAGGTGTGATGGAATATATTAATGAACAATATGATCCGGCAATGAGTTGGAAAGATGCAGAGTATGTAGTTAAAAAATGGGGAGGCCCTTTTGCGCTAAAAGGGGTAATGTCCGTAGAAGATGCCAAAAGAGCAGTTGATATAGGCGCATCAGCAATTTTATTATCAAATCATGGAGGTAGACAACTTGATGGTTCAAGATCACCTTTTGATCAATTACCAGCAATAAGAGATGCAGTTGGTGACAAGTTGGAAATAATATTAGACGGAGGAATTAGAAGAGGAACTCATGTTCTTAAAGCATTATCACTTGGAGCGACTGCTTGCAGTTTTGGAAAAGGTTTTTTATTTGCTTTAGGAGCAGGTGGACAAGCAGGAGTGGAGCAAATATTAAAAAGAATGAGAGAAGAAATTAGAAGAGATATGATTTTACTTGGATGTAAAACTATTAAAGAGCTTAATCAAACGAAAATAGTTTATAGATGATGCAATATTAACAGTAGGCAAAACCTAAAAATATTATTAAGTTATATTATGAAATTAGCAAAAAATTTAGATAGATTAGGAACAGAAACAGCTTTTAGCGTTTTAGCTGAAGCAAAAAAACTTGAAGCACAAGGTAAAGAAATGATCCATTTAGGATTAGGTCAACCAGATTTCAAGACACCTCAACACATTATGGATGCAGCAAAAAAAGCAATTGATGATGGACATCATGGGTATGTTTTAGCAAATGGAATTACCGAATGCAGGCAAGCTGTCTCTAGAAAAATAAAAAAATTATATAAAAAAGAAATTGATCCTGAGAGAATTATGATTATGCCAGGAGGAAAACCAACTATGTATTTTGCAATACAAATGATTGGTGAGCCAGGAGCAGAGATAGTTCATCCAACACCCGGATTTCCAATTTATGAGTCCATGATAAACTATACTGGAGCTAAAGCTGTGTCTTATGATTTAACCACAGAAAAAGATTTAAAGTTTGATCCTGAAAAAATTCTATCTCTTATAACTGATAAGACTAGATTAGTAATATTAATTAATCCCAACAATCCAACTGGAAGTTTTGTAGAAAAGCCCGCAATAGATTTTCTTGCTGAAGGTTTAAAGAAACATCCACATGTTACAATATTAAGTGATGAAATTTATAGTAGGCAAATTTTTGATGGAAAAGAAATGCCAACTTTTTTTAATTACCCAGATCTTCAAGATAGATTAATAGTTTTAGATGGCTGGAGTAAAGCTTACTCCATGACGGGTTGGAGAATGGGTTGGAGTGTGTGGCCAGAAAAATTAATTCCACATGTCACTAAGTTGGCAATCAATAGTTTTTCATGCGTGAATGCTCCTTCGCAGTTTGCTGGAATAGCAGCTCTTGATGGTCCTGATGAGTCTATTCATCATATGATGGAAAAATTCGATCAAAGAAGAAAATTAATTCACAAAGGATTAAATGATCTACCTGGAGTAACATGCAGTATGCCTGGAGGTGCCTTTTACGCATTCCCTAATGTGAGCGGTACAGGCATGAATGGATCTGAATTTTCAAAAAAATGTATGCATGAAGCCGGTGTGGCAATTGTTCCTGGAACAGCTTTTGGTAAAACATCTACAGATTTTGTACGTTTTAGCTTCGCAGCATCAAGGGATAACATTCAAAAAGCACTAGATAAAATATCAAAAATGCTTAAGTAAGGTAAATTATGAGTAGTCTGCAAATGCCAAAGGTCGATAGTTCAATTTTATCAAACAAAGATAAGATTGTTTCTGATATTGGAAGAATCATAAACCCAAAAAATGTTCTCTCACATCCTGAC
>ERZ802822.685-NODE-685-length-23071-cov-11.671697_pt1 | contig 23071 bp, 21 predicted proteins | sample MGYA00345649_ERZ802822 | MGnify/ENA primary metagenome ERZ802822 (study PRJEB30503, sample SAMEA104212359) | marine metagenome | biome: Westerlies Biome; feature: [SRF] surface water layer (ENVO:00010504) within the epipelagic zone...; material: water...
CCTGGCATCCACACTCTTCTGGGTCGACCCCGTGGAAGACCTCTATGTCATCTTTATGACGCAGGTGATTCCTTCTTCTCTTTTTAATTTCAGAGGGCAGGTGAAGAACATCGTATATGGCGCCATTACTGCGGGTTTACCAAACGCGTAGAAGCTCCATAACATCAGGTGATGAGTAAGGAGGTGGCGGATCGCCAACAACAGAACCTTTCCTGACCTCCTCTAAAGAGATTTTATTTACTTCATCTATTAAGAAAGCGTGGGCACGAGTCAATCTTTCCAGGTCTTCTGGTTTATACCAATCTAAGCTGTCGACTTCGCTATGGTAGAGATACCCTGTCTGAATAAATCCTGCGCTCGGTATATTTGTTAATCCATCGACGTCTCCGGCGGTGGTTGTCCACAAACCTCGATTAACAACAATTCCATAACTATCCACCATTGTTTGCATTGCATTACGCACAGAATAGTTTCCATTACTAATAAATGGTGTGAGTGGCGCTAGGGAGTTAGTAGTTACCAACATATTTAACGAATTTTTATTTCCCGGAGCACCCAGGTGTTCTAACTGGATTGCTAGTGCTGTTTTCTCAATTATTTCTGGGTTGTTATTTTGGAAAACAACAGAGCCACCGCTTCCGACGGTTTCGTGATCCCCAGTTACCAAGAAAATAAGATTCCTCGAGCGTTTTTCTTGCGGAATATTTTTATAGTATCGAGCAAGTTCCATTAGCGCTGCGACGCCTGTACCGTTGTCCAACACTGCCTCCCAGAATCCATCTATATGGGCAGTGATAATGAGATTTTCATCCGTAGTGCCGGGAAGCACAGCGACTACATTCTGAGATGTGCCTACAGTACGAAACTCCCCCTCAACGACCAAAGTGACAACTGGCAGTGAATCATCGTCGGAGGTGTCGATAAGCCTTCGAAGATAGGCACCGTCCTCAAAGCCAATACTTGTCCAAGGAATTGAGTCAATCCATCCGGTAGGTGTATACAGCTGAGTCGCATGTTTTGCGTTTCCGGGCAAATCCATCCACAAGATTAATCCCTCTGCATTTGTTTCAGTGGCTATTCTATTGGCTGAGGCCAGTCCACTGTGCATCAACACACCGTCGAACACCCTGACATAGAAAAGTGCAATTTTTCCTTCGAGGTCTTTACCACGCAGTTCAGTGGCAGTTCCAAAACCGACATATTCAATGGGTAACGTCAGCCCTCCCGGCGGTGTGACCCCGGAGGGGTATGCAGTTGCTGCTGATGTCAATGTTACTTGGGCTCCACCCTGTTGAACTGTTACATCTACAGAACTAGGAACCCATACTCCGCTTGTTAATGGAAACTCCTGCATTTGCACATCCGCGAAACCCCAAGTCTCGAAAGTGTTTTTTACATATTCAGAAGCCTTACGTTCATATGGGCCGCCCTGTATTCGACCCCAGAGCACATCTCCATTAGCTTTGCTTTGGAGGGAAATATCAGTAAGTGCCTCTAGGTATGCATAGATATTGGCCCCACTGATGCTTGAGTAACTATCCACCAAAGATTTATCCACTCGACCGACATTTGCTACGTCGAAAGGCATAACGTAATTGGAATTTACGTTTTCGATAGCTGTTTTAATGTTCTCGGGACTAATATCTTTATCGGATACTTGAGCCAACACACCTGGAATAAAGCTAACCATTCCAATAGAAATGATGACTAACCTGCTAGTCTTTAATGAGCTACAAAAATTCATCAGATACATGCTCGATGTTTTCAGAATACTGACGCTCAAAGTTCTAGACCGTCGGAAGAAAAATCATTAACAGCCGTCACCGCAACGGGACTCCAACTATTGGCGTCGTCAGAATACACCCAATCCCACCCCCTAATGTATCTGGGCTGCAATGATATCTACAAAGTCACTGACTGAAGTTCAATTCAACGCCGTTTCCGACAGGATCAGTGACCTCTAACTGGGTAAAAACCCCGCCACCTATATTGAAATCTCGGCGCGTATACAGCACGTCTAGATTTTTAAGTTTGTGAATAAACTCCTCTAAGCCGTCGCACGAAAACGCGACGTGGTCGAGGTACCCCTTTTCATATTTTGGAGTCTCTGCGAAGTCGTTCCATTCCATCAAATGCAAAACGGGTAAGTCCTCCAAATACAGCCAATAACCATGAATCGGCACGTCTGGTCTAAAACCCTCACTAAGACCGATAACCTCTAAGTAAAAATGCTTAACATCCTCCAAAACAGACTTCGGCGCGCGGATGTTGAAGTGGTTAAAGGCTAAAACACCCATGCGAGGCCCAGTGGGTCAGTCATACAACATCACCGCACTGATCCGAGCGATTTTTTTTCAATTCCCACCTCCAACTGTATCTGGGCGGTAACCATCACAATCACAACGGCGGTTAGCTTTCTGGATAAACAGTGAAAGACGCTTTGCCCTCTATGACGTCAATTGTGCCAATGGCCATGACGATGTCACCATTTGAGTGCGTGTCAAATGTATGGACATGCATCTTTCCCTCTTTCATCCGATAAACTCCGTTCAGGGTGCCATACAATACACCCTCTCTAGTGACTGCCCTTATTTGACCTGAAAAATGTCCAAGATCGGATAGTCCGTGGACGCCCTCAAGATTGTAGGTGAGAAAGACGCGCCCATAATCGGCTATGTCACCTTCAGCCGTAAGCACAGAGCCTGCCGGAGTACTCGTTAAAGAAGTCACTTCAAATTCAGCAGGAAATGACTCGCCAGTAACCTCAAAGGCATTCGCAATTGGCGATGCCATGAAGATCAGAGCAACAGTGAGTGAGAGTAAGGTATTTTTCATTGGGTTCTCCAAAAATCTATGATGGTCAAGTTGGCCGTGGCTATTGGTTTCCAAGCAGCGCATGTGGGATACACAAAAATATCGTCTCTGTAACCTTCGTATTTGCATCATAAGCAGAGATGAAATTTATCCAACCTTCGTCACCCTGCCTTTCACGCACATTTCCGCTGACAGTTGAGTTGAAATGAAGGGTAGCCACCCTGTCTGCATTTTTCACAACTGAGTCAGTACTGTCATCGTAATCAAAGATTGGGATCACGGTTTGAGAGTTTTCGGTGACACCGTTTGCAACATACCACTGGTTGTGAAGTGCTGAGGCTTCTCGTAAACCTGCCTCTGACCCGCCGTCAACATAATTTGAAATTCTGAGAATTGAGATCACGCCCTCACACGCCCCTGACTCCGCAGAAACAAACTGCGAAAACACAAGGGCGAAAGCAACCAGCGCGGAACCTAGAGTCTTCACATCGTGTATCCGTCAACTAGGGGGTTAAAACACTAATTTAATGCAGAGATATGACAGTTTTTTGATTCAGGTCTGAATTGTGTAAATGAAGGCGCGATTACCATTGGATGGTTGGCTAGACCGCCATCACCTGAAAAAGTGGATGGGTGAATGAGGTCATTAATCGCCATCGCCGCCTTTGCCCAATCCCGCCTGCTAATGTATCTGGGCGGTAACCAGCATAATCACTTCGCCAGCTAACGCCCCCCCGGGGGGGGGTATTTAGTCAGATGGTGGGGCAGGGCAGCATGCCGAACCGGCTCTCTCGGGCAGCTTTGGCTGGCCGCTTTGCCCTTGCAGGGAGCAGGGTAGGCGTATGAACCCGAGCTTCCCTGACATATCGCCTAAAATGAGGGAGGTCATTTGCTAAGTTGAGAGAGCGGCAATTCATGCAGAGAAGAAAGTTAGTGCAGAGGCATAAGTTCTCTCCGAGTCGCGCCGCCTTCTGGTGGCTGCTCGTTTCGTACGTTGGTGTGTCGTCGATGAGCTATTCGGAGATAAGGGCAGCCGAAACTCCTGAAATTACCAAATTGGAGCTTACAAATGCTCTCGCAGGCTGGATTAACACCGGCATCTCCTTGGAGGTCGGTGATCCATTTCAACTTGATGCGAGGGGCATGTGGGACGCAGAAGGTCTTATTCTGGCGCCTCGACACGTCCTCTGGTACCGAGTAAGTGAGGATGGGACGGCAAGAAATTTTCCGAGTGATAATCTATCTGCGGTCAGCGAGGCTAGTGGAGAGCTTGAGATAGCTATTCGCCCACCAAGCTTTTACTGGTTTGACAAACAGGGCACGTTTCCACCTGAGATCCTCGAGGCGCCTGAAGTTGCAGTATCTTTCACTTTAGAGATACGGCAATCAGGTGCATTGCATAGCGCGCGGCAAAGTGAAGCTGGTGAGAATTCAAGCCAGAATTTCCGTCACTCAGAAGACAGACCACCGAAGGATTTTAAATACCTGACTATTCTTGGTGAGTCAGAAGTTTGGAGTGGTCGAGTTGTAAGTAACGAATACTTCGTTTCTGCAAGCTTGGAAGATGACGTTGGCATAATAAAAATGCCAGTCAACATAGAGCTCTCTGACAGCATGCTATTTTCTTTCGACTGGCTTTACCACTCACTTCCAGCTGTGGCTCCGGAGACGTCGGTAGTGGGCCACGATTATCTGAGTATCGCATTGGAATTTGACAATGGTCAGGATTTAACTTGGATGTGGAGCAAATTTTTGGCGAAGGGCACAAGTTTTACATGCCCACTGCCTTGGTGGAGTGAGAGAGAGACTCATTATGTTCTCGACAGTGGCTCTGATGGTTTGGGCAAATGGAAGTCGCACAGCAGAAACATCCTAGATGATTACGCCGAAGCGGTGGCGGGAGATCCTCCAAAAAAGATTGTGGGTATTTGGCTGATAGCGAACAATCTGTTCGCAAAACAAGACGCGTCTGCAAGCTTTCGTAATATCACCCTCATGGACGAGGGCGAACAGGTATTTTCCTACTGATGCGAAGCCCCCTGCAGGGGGGGGCAGTTGAAGGCTACCCAGTGGAATCAAGTAAGTCGTTCTACATATTCTGCGGATTAGTGGTTACTGTCGTTGGCATCGGTGGGGGCAGCGCAGCTGCAGCAGACGGATATGTGGCAGGCGTCGCAATAGTTTTAATCAGCATCCCGCTCGCTGGTTTGTGTTTCGCTTTGGCTCTACGTCACTGAAGAGAACTTTCCGGGATTTGCCCAATTGCACCCCCTAATGTATCTGGGCGGTAACCATCGCAATCACAGCGGCAGTTAGCCCCCCGTCCCCCCGAGGCGTGTGCAACTGAATTAAGATGACTCGGCCGGTGTCTAGCCCAGTAGATCCCGCCCCAAAACGTATCAGATGATGAAGGTTTGACTTGTGTCCGACGGCCTAGATGTGCGTTATCCGAGCTCCCCAGAAAATGATGGAGACCGCGCTAACGCAATTTTCTCCGGTGCTGTACTAATCTATCGCGCATTGCCAGCGATGCATGAACTTGTAGATTGTCTTCGCGAAATCACGCGGCAAGAATTTGGCCTGAGTGACCCCTGTTTGGCTGAGTCCGAGCTAGAGTCCGCGGACTTCCGACATCGCGCCAGTTGCGCTAGAAAAATCGTCAGGGAAAATGACGACGTGGCGAGACTTTACAAGGCCGTATTGCTCGAAGTAGGGGTCGATCTAGCCGCCGTTTTCTACGACCACTTTAAGCTCCGGTTGCAGCCTTCAAACGACATCTCACGAACTCGATATATGCGCGACTTACCAGCGCATCGAGACACATGGGGATCAAATATCCATGCACAAATAAATTGGTGGGCTCCTATTTGGCCTGTTAACCCCGACCGGACTATCGGCATTTTTCCGGCGCTATGGGACGTGCCCGTGGCAAATACGAGTGCTGAGTGGGACTACCGGGAGTTCATGCAGCAGATAAAGGCTGATAAGAATACTGGCTACCCAATGTTGCCTCAGTGTGCAGAGCCGCCATCAGCGAGCGAAGCAGTACCGATGATGATAGATCCGGGTGACATCATGGCTTTCTCGGGTGCGCATTTGCATTGCTCTATCCCAAATCAGTCGGGAGTCGCGCGGATCAGTACGGAAACACGCACGGTGTCGGCACACGATCTACTCCATTCGCGCGCTGCCAAAAATGTTGATTGCAACGCATTAGACAGCCAGTTTGACTGGTTTCGTAACATAGAGACTGGTGAACCGCTCACCCGTTATGTTCTCGGAAGAGAAAACAAATTACCCGATCCGACTGATCCCATCCTGTAATGTGTCTGGGCGGTAACCACCAAAATCACAAGGGCGGTAGATTTTCTCGCAAGCTTAACAGCATTCAACTTGAGGGCCCCTCTTTTATTTAGGGGGGGTGAGGACTATTGTCAAAGAATGAAGAACGGCATCACACCACAAGAATATGATGAGCCAGCTGAGGCGCTTGAGGAGCAATTGCTGTTCAACTTAGTCTACGCGAGTACCGCTTCCGATGGAGTATCAAGCGCTGACGTTGATGACATCATCAGTGCTTCGCATCGGCACAATACACTAGCGGGCATTACTGGGATTTTGGTTCTAGGTAGCGATGTATTCTTTCAATGGATCGAAGGCCCTAAGGAAGAGGTAATGAGCCTGGTGAAGCTCATAGAGACTGATCGTCGACATGAGTTAATGACAGTGTTGAGCACCGATGAGGAAATCCGCGAGCGTATTTTTCCGGCTTGGGATATGGAACTTGTAGCTGCTGATCATATCCAAGAGGTGCTGCAAGACGCGCTTGAAACTGCGCGAGACGATAGAAGTGTCGCTGCTTTGCAACTCCTGCTCCAAAAAGTCTCGTAAAACACTTTAGGTCTTTGTTGTAAAAACGTCTCAGTTCATGGCGTCGAGTCTGAGCTCTAGTTGCTTTATCTGTTCCTGAACAGCCGCCTCCTGATAATTGTCGAGCAATGTATCTGGCGCTAAGAACATGAACAGAAAAAAGCCAGTTAACTCTATCCAATGCCAATTAGTGCGGGTCGCCGAAATCTGAGGTCTGTAGTCGGTAGAGTACGTGACGGCGTAAATTATGGTGTATCCCACAAGCCCGTATAGCAGGCCCGCCCCCGACACCATAAGCCCGAACTCTGTCTCACCTTTGAACAGGATTAGGATTCCGACCAAGACTGATGCTAATGAGCCAATCAAACAGCCCTGAGATAAATTGGACAAGTAGTGGCCCTTCCTGCCAGTGAGTATCGCAATGGCCGCAGTCACGAGAAAAATACCGGCCGGTATGGATTGAAAAAATTCTGCCCCACTGCCTTCAGAAAAGAAGGCGATTCCAAGTACGAGGAAACTACCGGCCACTAGGAGTAGCTTACCAAGCTTTAACCGCCTTCGATTTTGTATTTTTTTTGCTTCAGGTCTGCCGGAACCCGACAAGAAGAAGCCAAGGGCGGAAAAGACGCCGCCATACAGCGTGGTCAAAAATGCGGCTCCGGTCCAACCATAAATCCAGTCAGCAACAAGCGTTCCTCCGGAAGCGGCAGCGATCATCGGTTGCGCGCCAAGAAGTGAACCCACTAGGCCCGCTGGTATACCCAAATCTCTCATTAGAACGGCACGATCCGTCGCGGATTCGAATCCAAGAAATAATAACTGCGCCGAGATGGCAGCGCCCATGAAAAGAGCAGACTGAAAATTCCAAAGAAAACCGACATCCATTGTTTTGCCTCTCCCTAAACCAAGGATGTGACGAAACGTACCGCAGGACTCTGCTTTTTCATATCCAGCTTTTAAGAGGGTCAGCTGGATCATCACTATGCGCGCCAGGCGTTTACGGCCCCCCGGGGGGTATCTCACTGACACTGTGCTGACACTCGTAAGTCAAAATAACTACATCTAGAAGCAACTTAACTCAGGAGGGGAGGGTGTTTGACTTGTGTTTAGGCGGGTTATGTTGTGTTGTGCCGCAGTGAAGGGAACTTAAAATGCCTGAGTCGCCTCGGTGGTATCGTGAGTGCCGGGCAAGTTTAGGAGAGTAGAGGTAATTGCCCAGTGGCTAAACCACAAATAAATGAGGTTCGCCGTCTCGTTCGTCTAGGCCTGCCCTTAGTTCTGACGTTCGCCAGCGACTGGGGACTAGTGACAACTGCGACGGTTACCTCAAGTTGGATCTCGGCGTCCGCGGTGGCGGCTGTAGGACTTACCTTTACACTGGGGATGTCGACGGTCGTATTTTTTTTCTTGACACTCTCCGCGCTGACGGTAATCACTGCAGATCTCTCGGGCTCTGGTAGCAACAATAAGGTGGGGGCTCTAATGAAAAGCGGCCTGTCACTAGCCGCGGCCTTCTGCGGCGTGCTCGCAGCTATGTTGGTCGTGCTTTGGTACGCGCTCCCTTACCTACTCCATTCCGCCGAGGCAGCTCAGACAGCACAAGACTTTCTGAGTGTAATGGCTTGGTTTGTGCCGTTTGAATTATTTGGCTACGTGTTCGTCTTTATTTCAATTGGGTTGGGTAGGACATTCTGGGTTGGTGTTATTAGCGTGTTATCCATTCCGCTCCTCATTGCCCTGACCTGGGCATTGGCCTTTGGCAATCTTGGGTTTGAGGCTATGGGAACTCGTGGGATCGCGTTCGCGATACTCATTACCTGGTCAATTAGAGCCGCGGCATTCTTGTTGCTCGTTCTGCAAAAGGAATTCAGTGGTATTCACTTCTTCGGCAGTGTCGCAGAAACCGGCCTGAACAACCGAGGTCGCATATTAAAAATTGGTGTGCCACTTGGTCTGTCTGAGGTCTCTACCCACGGATGGCTCGCAGTCATCGGTGTCTTAGCTGCGCAACTTGGCGTTGTAGCGCTAGCGGCGCACAACATTGCCTACAATATTTTTATGCTTGCACACATTTGTGTATTTGGTCTGACGAGAGCCACTGTAATAAGGCTTGGTGCACTAGTTGGGGAGACAGGCTCCGGCGCTCACCTCTGGCCGTTTTTGAGGACGGCGTTAACAGTAATCTTATGTTTTTCGTGCCTTACGCTCGGTGTAGTCAGTATAGGCTCGGGACAAATCGCTGCATATTATTCCGACGACATACAGGTAGTTCAGATGCTGACGGGCCTCTTAGTTCTCGTCGCCGTTTTGAGGGTAATCGATGATTTGGGATTATTTTTTCAAGCAAGTCTAGAGGGCTTACAGCGCACGTCAAAAATCCCACTGGTGAGGGCGCTTACTCAATGGGCAGTGGGAGTTCCAGTTTGCATCGCAATGTCCCGTTGGTTGGGGCTATACGGTGTATGGATCGGAATGGGGTTCACGTTGCTCTTTGCGGCTTGCTTATTCTATTGGCAGCTGAGACGTGTAATAACTGAGAGCGATCTACCTTTACCCAGCTCTTATTAAGTGCCACTCAGCTGGAGTTAAAAAATGGCCTCGCTGCTTGCCCATCCAGAGGACAAATAGATGGAGCACATGGCTGAAGGATAGCGACTGAATGGGAGGAACGAAAATTTCAGTTATTGTAAGCGGGAGTGACGCCTCCTAAAGTGGATCGTGCTACTTGACGTCGTCCCTCTCATCCAAGAAATCCAAGAGGCTATCCACTTCGTCTTCTGGCACCGTGGTTCCCTCAGGGGCTTCGCGGTAATCTAACCAAAATGCAAGCGCAAGAGGTGCTCCGGCAAACACCACTGTTATTAGCAGCACCGCAAACGCTTCTCTCGTTCCCTTCACAAACTCCAAATCCAGTACCAATAGGGTCCCAAAGAAGCCCACCGCACCTAGAGCCCACGCAGCGGTAACGTATGGACTCTTAAAATTAAGAGGCTTAAGCCCATCAGTTCTCTCGTACACAGCCTTGCCTCCCATCGACCCATCTGTTTAAGGTGGAGTAGCTTGCTGACTGGTGGTTACGTAAGCGGACCGTCTCGGCATCGTCACTGAAACGTCACCGAAGTGCCAACAACCATTCACATGCATTCGATATCTTACAGTGGCTGAGTCGGGGAACCTCAGTGGCTTCTAAGTTGTATTTGCCCTGCCGTTTGGCGGGGCTTTTTTCCTCACAGTGGTGCGATGTGCGCACTTGGGTGGTGCAAGCTGATCTGGGATGCGCAATAGCGCGAACTCATGGATTAGTCTAGAGATCTACTAACCCCGCGACATTCGTCACTTTTTTTGGGATTGGCTCGCTTGTCGCTTCAAGCGTAATGGGGTCGGGGGAGAAATCACTGCCGACATGTTCACGTTGTGAGGGAATTCATATGCTTGGGATCATGCGAATTGGGGTTGTTTTAGTTGGGTGCAGTCTTCTCTTGGCTGGGTTGATGCTCTATACACCTTCAACAGGCTACGGCGAACCTAGCCTAGCGAGTTGCTCGATGCCTGCTCAGCAGGCACCCAGGTGCACCCTTGAGCGAATTTGACCTCCCCAAGGGCCAGGCAAGATCCAGTAGCCATAACGCCCTGAGTCACCCTCAAAATTAAATTGATACCACCTTAGAGGTCTTTTGGGAGAGGCTTCGTTAATTGTGGCGGATCCAAGCTATGAAAAGCCTGGCTAAATTGAGTTTCACGGTGCTAGTTGTTTTAGGTGCCGCAGCGATCTATACGCAACGGGCTGTGATCTCCGACTCATATACACAACTCGCCGCTTCGGCTGGATTAAGGGACGAGATTTATCACTGGAATACAACTGAGGCGTGGGATCAGTCTGCTGGCGAAGGCGGACCGTCAGAGGCTGGTAACTTTATCGAGCGTTACTTCCCTCTTCTGGAGCTTACTGTTCGAGCCAAAAAGAAACTTGATGGTAGTTTGCTCGCAGCAGTTTATTTCCACGACGACTGTGAGGTGGGCGCTATAGTTATGACGCAAGTGTATGACTATCGCGGCGAACCATTTGAGCTTTTTTGTACATCTTTCTCAGGAAAGGTGGGGTGGCGAGTCGGCGCAAGGCTTCTTGATGAAAACTCCAGCTGGTTCGAGACTTACGGTGAGTATTCAGTCCGTTTGAGATTTGCAGATTGGGATTTTTCGATACTAGAGAAGTATGCGCGGGTGTTGGAGCTTTAGCTCTGCAAAAAGTCTTGTCAGCAGCCCTCACGCAACCGCTTTTCAACCACCTGTAACACTTGCATACGGCACTGCCTTTTCAGTCGACCCCCTCCCCCCCGCCTATCAATCTCCAGCGATTCAATCCGAGTTCAGGCGATGCAGTTGTTACTGCACGGGATTGTCGCTCCCCAGATAGCATCTCTTGAACCCGAATATTGGTGCGTGAGTTGAGGAGTGATCCCTGAAGTATACCCATAAACTATTGATATATAATGAAATATAGGCATCGAAGTGGTGCCGGAGATAGGAGTCGAACCTACGACCTTCGCATTACGAATGCGCTGCTCTACCAACTGAGCTACACCGGCACGGGCCGCGGATGTTAAGGAAAAGCCCTGCCCGGCTCAATACCCCCTGTTGTCAAATTCGACGGTGCCGCCTGTCTTCATAGCGCCGATGAGTGTCGCGCCTCATTTTCACCATTTTGTCCCGGTGCGCTCATGGTTTAATGCATCCATGATGATAGGGCCCTCCACATGACCCGCTATCTGGTGACCGGCGCCGCAGGTTTTATTGGTGCCAATGTTGCGCAGGCGCTGCTTGATGCGGGCAATGAGGTCGTGGGCATCGACGGTCTCAATGACTACTACGACGTCGATCTCAAGCAGTATCGATTGAAGCCACTAGTGGGCCATTCACAGTTTTCCTTTGTGCAGGGTGATCTGGCTGACGATCAGGTCGTTCACTCGCTCTTCGCCCAGCACGAGTTCGACTACGTGATCCATCTCGCGGCGCAAGCGGGGGTTCGGTACTCGCTAGAGAACCCGAGTGCCTATATCCAAAGCAATATTGTGGGCTTCCAGCACCTTATTGAAGCGTGTCGGGAAAAGCCTCCCACGCATTTCGTGTTCGCCTCATCCAGCTCGGTATACGGCAACAGTGACAGAGAATGGTTCTCTGAAACCGACCCCACCGACACGCCGGTCAGCCTGTATGCGGCAACCAAAAAATCCAACGAGATGGTGGCGTATACCTACGCCCACCTGCATGGCTTGCCGGCAACCGGGCTCCGCTTCTTTACCGTTTACGGCCCTGCCGGGCGGCCTGACATGGCCTATTTTGGCTTCACCAAGGCCATCGTCGAAGGCGCACCGATTCAGGTGTTCAACGAAGGCCAGCTCGAGCGGGACTTTACCTATATCGATGACATTGTGAGTGGCGTGGTGGCGGCCGCTGCAGCGCCGCCGGTTGATCTTGAGGTGCCCTATCGCCTACTCAACCTGGGCAATCATCAGCCTGTAAAGCTCGGGGACTTTATTGCCACGCTGGAAGATCTGCTAGGAAAAGAAGCCAATAAACAGCTGGTGGGGATGCAGCCCGGCGACGTCTATCGCACTGCAGCCAATATCGATGCAGCCAAAGCGTTGGTGGACTTTGAGCCCAGCACTGATCTCGCCACCGGGCTCGAGCGCTTCGTAGCGTGGTACCGGAACTATTACGGGGTGTGATCCCCTGAGCTAAGGCGCGCTACTCAATTCATACACCAATATGGCGTGACCCCCCGGGCTGGTGATCATCGCCTCGCTGAACCGCATACCTTCTGGGGTGATATCCGTGACGGTCTCGCTCACCGGCGCGCCCGCGGCTTCAGCACGCGCCAGCGTGTGATCGATACTCTCAACCTCTACGACCGTGACCACAGCGGTCGGCTTGTCAGGGTCAGGCGCGGGGGCCTCAGGGTGCTCAATCAAGAACAGCCCCCGGGCTTCAGTTGAGGTCGACAACAACGCGCGACGAATCGGTTTTGAAGCGTCAATGTTGAAGACAGGCCCCAAAAACGGCTCACCACCCGGCGGCAACGTACCCTCAAAATCGAGCGTAAAGCCGATTACCCCTGTAAAGAAAGCAATCGACTGATCGAGGTCTGGCGTCATCAATGAGATGCGCTTGATGCGGGAAGTCTGCGCATCGGCCGACACCGCCAACAGGCCGCACAGGAGCCCTACTCCGATGAGCTCTGTCCACGACACGCCGCGATGGGTCACCGTCCGCACTCGCTGTTGAGAGAGCGTCACGACTCCCGCCCACTCACTCTTCAAAGAACTGCATGATCGACCCATCCGGCGTCTTCACCGAAAACAGCTCGACCTCCCCGATTTCGCCCAACTGAACCGTGCTGGTATCTCGCCAGAGGCTGCCGCCGCGCTCCTCGATCATCGCCTTCGCAGCGTCGATATCCGCCACCGGGTAACGCACGGCAAGAATGCCGAGGTTGGGTGCCTCGCACTGGTGAGAATAGTCAAAGCCCTGTATCCCCATCACCTCGATCATCTCCATCCGACCAAACTCGCCGGGGACCGGATACACAATGCCCGCGCGGTAAGGCACCGAGGTGGTCAGGCTCAGCGGAATGCCAATCGGTGTCGGCGTGGGGGTTTTTGCAGTGTAAGGTTTGCCCTTATAGAAAGTATCGAACCCCAAGGTTTGGGTAAAAAAGTCATAGGCGACGTCGCGATCAGCCACCATTTGCATCATGTTAAAGGGCGCGGTCATGCGCTCGAAGTCGGGAATGGCCTCAGGTAGCGGCGGGCTGAGTCGATCATAGGTTTGCACCTGCACTCCGTCGGGCCCGCGATAGATCACCACGCGCAGATCCGATGTGCCGAAGTTGAGTGCCGTGATCGGCGTTTCAGTCCACCAACCAAGCCGAATCGCGTCATCGTAGATCGACTGCATGTCTTTGACGCGAATCATCATGCTGAAATAACAGCCCGTATCCCACGCTCTGGCGCCCGGGCGCATCGGCACGCGCCTACCGGCATTCTCAAAACTCACCAGCCTTATGTGACCAAAGTCACCGCCCATGGGCGCGCGAAGTAACAGGTAATCACCGGTGGCTTCGGGGTCTAAGCCCCAAGCCGCAATCGAGGAGGCCGACACGCTACCGCGCCCCAGCTCCTCGTAACCACCGATCTCCTTGAAAAAGCGGGCGGTCACATCGGGATCTGTGACGCTGAGCACCGCCTCCCGCCAGGGTTTATCCGTGATGGGCTCGGCGGTGACCGCCTGACTCCCGCTGATCAACGTAGCGCTCATTAGCACGCTCAATAAGGCGCTGAGAGATACGCGATACCGCTGCGCCCGCTCGCGCCACCCTTGTATTAGTAATCTCATTGTTTCGCTCTCTTTTTTATCGTTATGACTGTTGTGCTTTACCCGCTCCTCACACCCGGCGTATCCCACACCCTTCAATTGATGGTCACTCGTCGTTCACCAATATGATTTTTCCGAAGTGCGTGCGCTCGTCCACCATCTCGTGTGCACGTACCAACTCAGACATGGGCATTATCGTGTCGACAACGGGTACCAGCTCGCCGCTGGCAAACAGCGGCAACGCTTGCGCCCGGAAATCCGGCATGGTCTGGGTCATAAACGCCAGGCTGGTCGAGATACTCATCGACAGGAGTTGGATATTTAAAATACCGATCCGCAGGTTAAAGGTGATATCACGTCCACCCGTGCTGCCAAACATCACCACCCGGCCGTCCATCCCCATGGAATCGATCAGCTCATCGGCCGTTGCATCGCCAATAGTCATGAGGCCAATGTCCATCCCCTGACCGTCAGTCAACGCATTCACCTGCTCTGAGACCGAATCGCGGGTGTAATTGACCACCGCGTCGCAGCCCAACGACGAGGCGTGCGCCAGTTTGTCATCGCGGCTCGCCGTGCCCAAGGCCCAGCATCCAGCTTGCTTCGCCAGCGCCAGTGCGGCGCTACCCACACTGCCGCCCACCGCCTCGACCAGAATGCGGTCTCCGGCCTTCATGCGCCCCACGGTATAAAGAGCATGCCATGCCGTTAGCCAACCCACGGGTATCGCTGCACCCTGAGCGAAACTCAGGTTATCTGGCAACAGCATGAGGTGATCGGGGTCACAGTCCACAACCTCCGCGTGGGCCCCGCGCACGCGGCCAAAGACCCGATCACCCTCGCTAAACCCGGTGACGCCCGCGCCGACCGACTCAATGATCCCCGCGACCTCCATGCCCATCACAAATGGCAGCTCCTGACCGCTGTAGTCCCCGGCGCGCATTCGCGTCTCGGCAAAGTTGATGCCGCTTGCACCCACACGAACCCTGACGTCCCCGGGTGCGAGGTCCCCCAGGTCAAGTGATTCCCAGACCATCACCTCTGGCCCACCAAATGCTGCTACGCGATATCCCTTAACCATGATTTGGCTGGGCCTCCTTTCCTATTCGGTTGGCGATGTCCTCGACCTCCAGCCCTGACGGCAGAGAGTCGAGGGTCAAATACAAAAGCCCTGCCAGCGCGAGCGGCACGCCCACTAGCGTCGCGTACCCCAGATGCCAGCCCCAGGACTCAATGGCCAATGACACGGTGTAGGGCCCGGCCGCCGAGCCCATCGTCACAGCCAACGACCCACAGCAGGCCATGGCGAGAGCGCGGATCCGCGTGGGAAATACCTCGGCGAGATAAGCAAACTTTACCGCCGCCGAGCCATAAAAAAACATGCTCATCAGCGCGTACACAAACAGGATCTGACCAAACGTGGTCGGCACCCAGACCAACACCTGAAACAACATCGCACCCAAAAGCGTCCACAACACCACCGTATTGCGCCGCGTCCACACCCGCTCGCCGATCCACGCCGCGAGCACGTAACCCAGCACCCCAATGGCATTGCCCGCACCAATCAACAGTGAAAAATTGAAGGCGTCGAGGGAGCGGACCTCTCGGAGAAAACTCGGGAACAGAAAAATGGACGCCGCGTAGGCCCACACGAATAAAAACTGGGCAACGAACAGTGTGATCGCCCGCTCGCGGATCCCGCTGGCAAACAGATCCGAAAACCGCGGCGGCGCCTCCGTTGATCGCGCCGCCACCGACCGGGGTGGTTCACGTAAGTAACGCCGTACGACCCACACCATCGGCAAGCTGACCAAGCCCACCCAAAACAGCTGTCGCCAGCCGTATTCGGTCAGCAGCCACATCGACCACAGTGACGCCAACGCCCATCCGAGGGGATATCCAATTTGTAGCAACCCCATAAACAAGCCGCGCAGCCGGGCCGGCATCTCTTCAGTAATGATGGCGCCGGTGATCGGGTAGCTCAGACCGCCCACTGCAATGCTTGCACCGCGCAGTGCCGTAAGAGTGGCCACACCCGGTGCAATGCTGATCAGCGCCACCAGAAAAGAGGACCCCAGTAGAGAAAATTGAAACAGCGGCAACCGCCCCACCCGGTCGGCTAACCAGCCGAGTAATACCAGTAACGCCCCACCCAAGAGGAAAGCGGTGGACACGATGGCCATCACTTCGCTCAGTGTCAGCCCGAACTCAGCGCGAATCGCCGGCACAGCGTAGCCAAATAACGCGAGGTCCATCTGTGCGGTGGTATAGGCAATGAGACAAATGACAAAGGCACGCAGGGGATAGCCGCGAACGGAATCAGACACCGATCCACATCCAACTGTATCCGTCGGGTGCCCGGAACGTACAGGCGGGCTCGCCGAACTCATTCTGGCCGGCCCGGTAATCGGTGACGCCGGGCAGCGCCGCTGCATCAACGCTCTGCACCCGGTAACTATAGGCAGAGAGCCCCCGCTGCCCCGGCTGACTGAAGATGCGATGATCGTCTGTATCAAAGTAAGGCGAGTACACCTGCAGTAGCCCGGTGGGGCACTCCGGCGCCCGCAATCTTTCCACGCGAAAGAGCTGCCCCGCCTCCAACCTTAGTGCACGCTGCGTAGGCGGGTCATCACCGGAATCATGCGCCTCACCGTAGGGCGCAGACTCGAGGCCAAACACACGCTTATAAAAGTCGGTATCGAATGAGCGACTGGCTTGCACCACGTTGGCGTGGCTGCCCTCACTGTTTTTGTAGGGCAGTGACGTGTCGATAGTGCCAAAGCCCGGGCGATCAAACCCGCCGCGTTGAATAAAGGCGACCCGACCGTCCGGGTCGAAGTACAGGGTTTCTCTCAACCCCACGAACGGGCTATCCCAGGTGACTGCAGGGGGTGGATTAGCCAGCGGCGCAGATACCAGCTCCGACAACCACCGATCATCTATATGGCTGTTGAAATCACTCAGGCTGTCCCTAAGTTCGAGGATATCGGCGGTATACATCCCCATCCATCGACTGCCGGTAACCAGCGGCTTGTGGGCACCCAACCCCTCACCCGCCAGATCGTCCCAGCATTGGAGCCTGACCAGACCGGTTTCATGGGCCGCACAGCCTGAATGACGAAGCCGAATCGATGCGAGCGCCGCGCCATGTCCATAAAGGGCCTCTGCATCAGTAGCGCTTAACGCCCCCTCGGCATCGGGCTCGAATCCCAGCCCTGACCAGAACGCCAGCAACCGCTCGCGCTCCGATGCATGGGCCGAGAAGACAAACTCGTGCAGGCCACTGACGACACTCATGCTTTGCCTTAGAGGTCGCCGCCCACCCGGATCACGCTGCGACCCAGCAACTCCCGCGCCTCCCAGGCCCGGTGTGCCTCGGCCACTTCGGCCAAGTCAAACTCGCGCTCTATGGGAATACGCCAGGTGCCTGCGGCGAGGGCTTTGTGAGTCTCGGCAATTTCAGCGCCACCGCTAATCGCCTGATGAAAATACTGAACGAAGCCCGACATCGAGCAACTCTTGCCGATCAGCATGGACGGCGGGACCGGGGGCGCTTGCCCCGCACTGGCGCCCAGGTAAACGATATGACCCAGCGGCGCTATGGCATCGAGGTTCATCGGCGCCCGATCACCGGCGTTGCCATCAAAAATCACATCAGCGCCGCGACCATCGGTCAGCGCTCTGACACCATCCGGCCAGTCATCGCGCAAATAATCGATGACCGCATCGGGCCCGAACTGCTCTGCAAACTCAAATTTGTGCTCACCCCCCACCAGGCCGATCACCTGCGCACCCGCCGACTTGGCGATCTGCATGACCAATGAGCCCACCGCCCCCGCCGCGGAGTGCACGACCACCCACTGATCGGGTTGTACCTTGGCGGCGCTGTGAACCAACAACCAACTGGTATAGGCACAGGTGGAAAAGCAGGCCGCTAACGGCCAGTCAAATTCATCAGGGACACTCACGAGCGAGTGCGCGGGGGCAATCGCGAATTCCGCATTGCCTCCCCACTGGCCATTGGTGGCTACACGTTGATCGATCAGTGACTCGTCGACGCCCTCACCCACCGCATCGACTACACCACAGAATTCAAACCCCGGGGTAAACGGATAGCCAGGGTGATTCCATTTGATGCGGTCTGCCCGTGCATGGTTGTCCAGCGGGTTCAGCGCCGCGTACGCCACCTCGATCAGCACTTCACCCGGTCCCGGTTCCGGAATATCGGACTCCACCATTTGCAGTGCTTCTGGTCCACCCGGTTCCGCAACCGTCACCTTGCGCATGCGCATCTCTCCCCCAAAAACGTGGGCTCAGAGTAAATTTGATCGGTTGTTATATCAATAAGGCAAAGCGATTGGGGGGGGTCGGTCAAAAAGCCCAATGCGGCGACATCAGACGGTCTCATTTAGGGGCAACATCTGCCCTTGCGCATTTACGCCTATTGGTATATCAATAGAGCATTAAAATGTTCAACGAAAGTTGGAAATATTGGTTTTCAAGCCAAATTCAGCCATTGATAAACATAATAGAGGCCCTCTCATGAAAAGAAGTACTCGCTTCACGCTCTCTTCGGCGGTCGCACTCGCAGTCGCCGGCGTCATCCCCAGTACTGTCGCCGTGGCGCAGGAATCAGCGGCACTTGAAGAAGTCGTGGTGACCGCTCGAAAACGAGACGAGTCCCTGCAGGAAATTCCTGTCGCGGTATCGGTATTCGGTGCAGAAGATATTCTGATGACCGACATGCGCGATCTTGAGGACGTGGCCTTGCACACGCCCGGCTTCCAGTTCATGAACCAGGGCAACCAGCAGCCGGGCCGCTACAACACGCAGCTGCAGTTCCGAGGCCTGACGACTGCCCAGTTCTCACCCAGCTTTGCCACGGGCGCTTTGTTTATTGACGGTGTGTACGTGCTCAATGGCGGCACCTCACTGAGCCTCATGGACCTTGAGCGGGTCGAGGTGATCAAAGGGCCCCAGTCGGCTTACTTTGCGCGAAACACTTTTGGTGGCGCGGTGAATCTGATCACCCGCGACCCCAACGCCGAGGCCTTTGGCGGTGAAATCAATGCCAGCATGTCGGATCGTGGGCGCACCGATATCAGCGGCCTGATTGAAGGGCCGATCATCAAGGACGTGCTGGCCTTCAGCGTATCCGGACGCTTTTACGATAAAGAGGGGCACTACACCGCGACAGACGGTGGCCGAACCGGGGACGAGGAGACCACAACCTTCAATGGTGTGATCAACTGGACGCCAACCGATAACTTCAAACTGAAGATGCGTTACAGCACCTCTGAAGACGACGATGGTGCGCCGAGTCAGGGCTATGTGTCGGGCATCATGAACGACACCTGTACCGGCACCACGGTGAACTCAGCTGAGGGACCTGCCAACCCGGTGAACTACATTTGCGGCACTGTGCCTTACGGCAATTCGGTAACTGTCGATCCGGGTAGCAACATCATTTCCTCTAACACCATTTTGCCGGTCGATATGTCAGACCTGACTGACCCGACGACCAACATCGACGGCGTCCCGGGCGTGACCTCCATCGGCATGAAGCGTGAAAGTGAGCGTTTCTCCATTGCTGCTGGTTATCAGTTTGATTCGGGCTACAGCATCGACGTGAGCTACGGCAAGAACGAGCAAGAGGTGAACTGGATCCGCGACTTCGACCTGTCTGATCGTCTGGGCTGGTGGTCACGCGACCCGCAGAACATGGATGACGAGAGCTGGGAGATTCGTTTCACCAGCCCGCAGGATCAGCGCCTGAGATGGTTGGTGGGCTACAGCTACTACGAGCAGGAATTCCTCGCATCGGGTAGTGGTGGTGACGCGGCAACCTCCTGCTTTGCGTTTGATTTCTACGGCTACTCTGACGCTTACCCCGATATCTGTGTTTACAGCTTCTTTGATCCCGCGATCGGTGGCTTGGGCATGGGTCGACCGGGTAACGCATTGGGCATCTTCAGAAATAACCTGACCAACACTGACCAGGCTGAGGTATCAGGTGTCTTTGGCTCTATCGACTTCGATATCACCGACAATCTGACCGTTATTCTGGAAGGCCGGTTCGTCGAGGACACCCTGATCAAGGGCAACTCTGTAGCGGGCACCGGCGACACGCGTCTTGAGGAGGAGTTTGACGACTTCCTGCCTCGCGCTATTGTGCGCTGGACACCCTCTGACAACACCACGCTCTATGCGAGCTGGTCCGAGGGTCAGATTGCGGGCGACTTCAACACGTTCTACGCGCAGGCTGATGAACGAGAGAAGGCACAGTACATTGCTCAGGATTCTACGGTCGCAGAGCTACTGGATGCCGAAACCCTGGAGGCAATCGAGTTTGGTTGGAAGCAGCGATTCTGGGATGGTCGCGGTCAGATGAATATCGCGGTCTACATGCAGACCTGGGAGAACATTAAGGGCCGTTCTTCTTTCCTGATCAACGAGACTTGCCGCGCCGGCGACATCGGCAGTGCGCAATGTCCTGACGGCACACTGGGTCAGCCCAAAGCTACCTATCCTGCCGATGGTGGAGATGCGATACCGTTTTTCAACTCTCGAAACATCCTGATTCCGGGTGATGCCGATATCTGGGGTGTGGAGTTTGAGGGTAAGGCGGCCATCACGGATCGCACTGAAGTCGGTGTCAACATCAGTTACATCGAGTCCGAGTACGACGACTACACCTTCAACTTCGTCGCACCGATTGCCGGCTTCTCGCAGATGTCTGGTAACCAGACACCGCGCCAGCCCAAGAACACCATGAGCGCCTACGTGTCTCATGACTTCTCGCTGTTTAACCAGGGCGGCTACTGGCGTCTGGATTGGTTCCACCAGGGTGAGTCCTATGTGGATGAGTCAAACCTCGCCAAGCTGGATTCCTACAACCTGTTCAACCTGCGCATCGGTCTGGAGTGGAAAAATCTGATGGCGGAACTCTTCGTCATGAACCTGACCGACGAGGAAGCCTGGCAGACCGGCGCTCGTTGGACCGACTTCTCCAGTCCGTCGCAGTTTGCTTTCCTGACTGCCAAGCAGGGCGTTGCAGTCTCTCCGCTGGATAAGCGCGAAGTTGGCCTGCGGGTGAACTGGAAGTTCTAAGTTTTAGCGTTGTGGCTTATGGGCCGGGGCAACCCGGCCTTTTTTATGCCTGAAAGAAAAGTCGGTCGAGCCTGAATCCGAGAAAAGACAAAAGATAGACAGTTGGATGATGGGCTGGGCAACAGCTTAGTGGTAACAGCGGTACTTCGACATCTTGCCCACGCCAGCATTGAAGGTATTGGTTGGATCCAGCTCGCGATAAAACGCTGCGTGATCGGGCTCGGCGCAATACAGATGCCCCACGTTATGCTCAGCGGGGTATTTGGCACCGATGCCGTCGAGTAAAGACATCATTCGCTCTGTTACTGCTTCCGGGTCCACCCCGGCCTTCACCACAAAGTCCCAATGAAATACATGACACATAAAGTGGCCGCCGCGGTAAGGCGCCGCAAATTGATCGAGCAGATCCTCAGGCAAGAACTCATACCAACTCGCATAATTACGCGGCAGCGCCACATCAAACGCCAAGATGCCGTTGGTCTCCTTCGCGTGAATCAGGTTGTAACGCGCCGGGGACCCCCCTGCGACCATGCGATGTAATAACGCGGCCTCGCCCTCTTTGGGCGAGCACTCGAAAAACGCACCGGCATCTCCCTCTCTAGTGACGTCATGGAGCACCTGCCGCATCTCGGCAATAGCCGTGTCTGCACCCACCAGGATCAGATGGTGCTCGTAGCTTTGACGATACTCGCGCATCCGTTTGGGCAAATGATCTGGCCACCACTGTGACAATCTCTGTAACAGATGATCGGCGGGGCGATTGGGAAGACCCGGTATTTTCTCGAGCCAGCGATCTAACGCTGCCTTCATGCGAAAGAGCCGCGGCAAAAAATCGGTGCCGAGGTACTTGATGAGCAAGAACGTGTCTTTGCAGTAACGGTCCGCGCCGTCGAACCAACTCTGGTGCATGTACTCGCCCATTTCGGGAAGCTCGGGACAATCAGAGAGCAATCGCAGCCGGATTTCATTCAATTGCTCGGGATCATTGGTGCCAATGTAGAAGACCTGCTCTGCCTTGGGCTTGTCAAAAGTATCAACCCGCACGGCAAAGACGGCGAGCTTACCCGCGCTCCCACTGGCCTCATGGAGACGTCTCTTATCCGCATTGAATCGAGACGGGGTGTTGGCGTCGATCTCTCGCACCCGCTGGATGTAATCGGGATCTGAAGCCAAACCGGCATCTTTAGTGACAGCGTTAGGGTCGAAGCGGCCCGCTTCGAGATTAGTCAGAATTTCCTCGGGTGTATCCCCCAATTCGATACCCAAATGATTCACCAATTCAAGCTCACCCTTATCGGTAAGCTGTGCAAATAGCGCCAGTTCTGTATACGCCGGGCCGCGCTTGACCAAACTACCGCCAGAGTTGTTACAAATGCCCCCCACTACAGAGGCGCCAATACAAGACGAGCCGATTACCGAATGGGGGTTCTTATTAAATGGGGACAGCATCTCCTCTAATCGGTAAAGCGTGCCGCCGGCAAACACCAAAGCTTGCTGCGCGTCACACAGAGGCATACAGGTGTCGAGCTTGAGGGTACTAATGATCACGATCTCCCGGTCGTAATCTTCCCCATCAGGGGTGGAACCTCCAGTTATACCGGTATTGGCGGCCTGACAAATCACAATACAGTCGGCTGCGACACAGGCCTTTAGTACCTGCCAAAAATCGAGCAGAGAGGCAGGCTCAACAACGGCAAGTGCTGACCCGCTACCAACACGAATACCCGTCGTAAATCGCTTGATATGGTGCCGCTCACGAATAACACGTGTCTTGGGCACAGTCGCGGCGAGTTCGTCGATCCAGCGAGTATCCATTGCTCTAAGCCTGCCTTGAGTAGTCTACGATTCGTTCAATGATAGATGCCTTGGGAAACGCCAGAGTACGCGCTACTTTATTCGATACCCC
>ERZ802822.687-NODE-687-length-23034-cov-7.921636_pt1 | contig 23034 bp, 19 predicted proteins | sample MGYA00345649_ERZ802822 | MGnify/ENA primary metagenome ERZ802822 (study PRJEB30503, sample SAMEA104212359) | marine metagenome | biome: Westerlies Biome; feature: [SRF] surface water layer (ENVO:00010504) within the epipelagic zone...; material: water...
TTACGATTACTCGGGACAGCAAATTGCCCAGATCGTCGGGGCCACCTCGTTTCTTCGAAGTGCTGACGGTGAAGTAAGCGGTGGAGAGATAGAACTATCATGGCAAGCGACAAATGATTTATTGATCAACGCTTCAGCTGGATTCTTGAACACTGAATACGACGACCAACAGCTATCCGCCGACGGAGCCAGTATCGGTGGAAATGAGTTTCCCAATGCCCCCGACACCAGTGCAAACTTAAATGCCCAGTGGAGGGTTTGGGCAGGCCAGAGTGGTGATTTGACGCTCTCTGGAGAGGCTCAGTACATGGGCGATTATTGGTTTGATCCATTCAACGACTATGGACAGCAGCCATGCGATAGACCTGCGAGCGGCGCTGGGACTCTCCTAGCCAGCCCAGAGTTGGCGTGCCAAAACCCAGGTTATTGGCTGTTAAATGCTCGAGTGGCCTACACAACAGACAAATACACTGTGGCGGCTTGGGCACGAAACATCTCGGACAAGGGCTACTACACCTATGGCCTGAACTTGAATGCGTTTTACCAAGATTACTTGGTGAGGGGGACGCCGCGTGCTTACGGAGTTGAATTCCGGCTGAATTTCTAAGCACATGTGACACCCAACCCTCTGGGGTTTTGGTCATGCACCGCTTCCCTGTGCATGACTAGTCAAACATGAAAGCCCGGCCATGTGCCGGGTTTTTCTTATGGGGTGGTGCCAGACGGATTGATCAGAACGCGATTGCTTCTCGCGTTTTAGCCTTTGGGGTCTCGTCGCTGGCGACGCCATGCAAGTCACTCTTTGAGCCGTGATTTGTCGACCACCTTTGACATTTCGAGCCAGCTAACCTTCTCCCCGAAAAAAAACCACGTCGATGGCGAGGGTTTGTCATTTGGTAGGACCAGGCGGATTCGAACCGCCGACCTCTACCATGTCAAGGTAGCGCTCTAACCAACTGAGCTATGGTCCTGTAACTGTGCAGGCTACGCAGTATATCGCTGTGTGCGGCTAAGACTCCAGTTCTTCGTTATTCGAACGTTATTCGAACGCTGTTCGAACTCCACTACCAAAACGCTGTCACACTTTTCGTCCGTGGTTTTAGCCGATGAGATGCTCGCGCTTAAGCTGTATCACTTGATCCCGCAGTGCGGCGGCTTCTTCGAACTCTAGGTTTTGGGCATGGTCGAGCATTTGCTTTTCCAGTTGCTCTAGCAGCTTGCCCAGCGCCTTGGGATTATCCGGCACTGCCACTGGCGTCGCGGCCTTGCCTTTTTTCGCTGCACCCTTGCCGCGTTTTGGCGACATTGAGCGTGCGCCCTCCATCACATCGGCGATGCGCTTGTTGATGGTCTGCGGCACGATATCGTGCTCTTCGTTATAGGCGATTTGCTTCGTGCGGCGGCGCTCGGTTTCGTCCATGGCGTTACGCATGGATTTGGTGATTTGGTCGGCGTATAGAATGACGCGTCCGCGGGCGTTCCGAGCCGCACGACCCATGGTCTGTATCAGCGAGCCTTCCGAGCGCAAGAAGCCCTCTTTGTCTGCATCCAGCACGGCAACAAGGCTCACCTCGGGCATGTCGAGTCCTTCCCGCAGCAGATTAATACCTACTAACACGTCGAATTCACCGAGGCGCAGGTCACGAATAATCTCCATGCGCTCGACGGTGTCGATATCGGAATGCAGGTAGCGCACACGTATATCGTGCTCGCCTAGGTAGTCGGTTAGATCTTCCGCCATACGTTTGGTGAGCGTAGTGACCAGTACACGTTCGTTGTCAGCGATGACATCACGAATCTCACCTAGCAGGTCATCCACCTGGGTAGTGGCTGGCTTGATCTGCACTGGCGGGTCAACCAAACCCGTCGGGCGCACTACTTGTTCGACAATTGGCGCATTTTGCTGGGTCTCGTACTTACCCGGCGTTGCGCTGACAAAAATCATTTGCGGTGCCAGCCGCTCCCACTCTTCAAAACGCAGGGGGCGGTTGTCCAGCGCCGACGGTAGTCTGAAGCCGTAGCCAACTAGCGTTTCTTTGCGCGAGCGGTCACCTTTAAACATGGCGCCAATCTGCGGCACGGTGACGTGGGACTCATCGAGTATCAGCAGTGCGTCATCCGGCAGATAGTCGAACAACGTCGGCGGTGGCTCTCCCGGCCCGCGTCCAGATAAATATCGCGAATAGTTCTCGATACCCGAGCAGTAACCCAGCTCTTGGATCATTTCGAGGTCAAACCGGGTGCGCTGTTCAAGGCGTTGGGCCTCAACCAGTTTATTGGCGGCGGTCAGATCTTTCACCCGCTCTACCATCTCGTCTTTGATGTCATCGAGCACCCGCACCACGCGCTCGCGGGGTGTCACGTAGTGACTCTTGGGGAATATCGTATATCTGGGCAGCCGATTCAGGACTTCGCCGGTGAGCGGGTCAAAAATCGAGATATCTTCTATCTCGTCGTCAAACAGCGCGATGCGCACCGCTTCTTTTTCCGATTCCGCGGGAAAGACATCGATCACATCGCCGCGCACTCGGTAGGCACCACGTTGAAATGCCACGTCGTTACGCTCGTACTGCAGTTCAGTAAGCCTGCGCAGGAGATCGCGCTGCGCAAGTCGATCACCGCGGTCAAGGTGCAGGACCATTTGCAAATACGACTGCGGGTCCCCCAAGCCATAGATCGCCGACACCGAGGCTACGATGATGGCGTCCCGGCGCTGCAGCAGTGCCTTGGTGGCAGACAGGCGCATTTGTTCGATGTGCGCGTTTACCGACGAGTCTTTTTCTATATACGTATCAGAGGCCGGGACATAGGCCTCGGGCTGGTAGTAGTCGTAGTAGGAAACAAAGTACTCGACGCTATTGTTGGGGAAAAATTCTTTGAACTCGCCATACAGTTGAGCGGCTAGGGTTTTATTCGGAGCCATGACAAGCGCTGGCCGCTGCAGCTTCTCGATCACATTGGCGATGGAAAAAGTTTTGCCTGAACCGGTGACCCCAAGCAGGGTCTGGTGAGCCAGCCCTGCTTCGATACCCTCAACTAAACTGTCGATGGCCCGAGGTTGGTCGCCAGCGGGTTTGAATTCGCTTACAACCTCAATTCTGGGGGATGCATCAGGCACTGCCTAGAAACTACTCTTCGGCTGCTGCTTCAGCGTCATCGCCGGGTGCGGGCTCAGCGTCGTCCGCTTCCGTAGCCTCGGCCTCTGGCTCTGTTTCTGCTGTTTCTGTTTCTGCTGCCTCTGCTTCTTCTGCTGCTTCTGCTGCTTCTGGGGCGGCCTCTTCTTCTGGTGCCGCTGGCGGCGTCACCGAAATCAGTTCATTGGCGAGCAGTATCGTGACTTTTTCGTCGCCATTTATCGGCTTCTTGTCGGCACCCTCTACGGCATAACGCCCGTCGCGGCGCTGATAAATGGTGTACTCATCATTTGTGACAACGACTTTCATCGACTTCTCCATAAATTACGTGGTCGCGAACGCACAGGCTGCGCGCCGCGAGTGCGCAGGCTACCGCTTACGCAGCGCCGGTGGAAGCGCAGGTCAGCGGCTGGGATAGCTTTGGATCACATAACCACCCTTGGCATACCCTTATAACGCTTTCGAAGGTTGCAGCTCTCGCTTTAAGCGGTTGTATCCCTATAATCGCCAGCCGTTTTTAGAGCAAACACCTCAGGACACTCCATGGCGGCACTCGTCGAAGAACAGGTCACTGACATCCGTCATTGGAATGAGACGCTGTTCTCTTTCAAAACCACGCGTTCTGACAGTTTCCGTTTTGAAAACGGCCATTTCGTCATGTTGGGGTTAAGAGTCGATGGCAAACCCTTGTTGCGGGCCTATTCCATTGCCAGCGCAAACTACGACGAGTACCTCGAGTTCTTTTCCATCAAGGTACAGGACGGCCCATTGACGTCACGACTTCAGCACCTGCAGGTTGGTGACAGCGTGCTGGTCAGCAAAAAACCCGTGGGCACCTTGGTCATCGATGACTTAAACCCAGGCAAGCGCCTGGTGCTGTTAGCCACCGGCACAGGTTTAGCGCCGTTCCTCAGCATCACCAAGGACCCAGAGGCCTACGAGCGCTTTGATGAGATTCTGCTGGTGCACTGCGTGCGCGAGAAAAGCGAACTTGCCTACTTTGACTACTTCAACACCACCTTGCCGAACGATGAGGTGCTGGGCGAATTGATCGCACCGAAACTCAGCTATTTGCCCACGGTCACTCGTGAGGCATTTGCAACTCAAGGTCGCATCACCACACTTATGGACAATGGCACCTTGAACCTCGATCCCGCATCGGACCGCGTCATGCTCTGTGGCAGCCAAAACATGCTGCGCGATGTCAGTGCTGCGTTAGATGCTCGAGGTTTCATCGTCTCGCCTGGGCAAGGACAGGCAGGCGACTACGTCCTCGAGCGCGCCTTCGTCGAGCAATAGCGTCGGGCACGAGTCGCTCTTGGGGCCAAGGCGCTCTCACACACTGTGGCTTGCTCCAGCTAGGTAGCAACTGCTACCAATCAACACATTTCTAACTTCTGCGCATGTTACCTAGCGTAACAATTGCTTGAATTCACGCCTCGAATCGCTAGACTCGCAATTCGGTCTGACCAATTTGATCAGACCAAATTGGCAAGACCAGCCCCTGGCTGGTGACATTCGCGCACGGAAACGACTGCTCATGAGTATGAAAAGCGACCAAGTCGCTAACGCATTAATAGGCGATGTTTTGAACGGGCAGTACCGCGCCGGAGAGCGACTGCCTTCCGAGCGCGACCTAGTCGCGCGCTTCGATGCCAATCGCGGCGCCGTCAGAGAGGCCATGGCTAAGTTGGTGCAACTCGGGCTGGTCGAAGTTCATCCCGGCGGCGCACGGGTTCGCGAGCGTGAACTCGCAAGCCTCGATGTTATTGGCTATTTGCTGGCGCAACGAGACCTGCCTGATCCGATATTGGTCGACCAGATCCTTTTGGTGATGAACTCCATGGTGTCGTTGGCTGCCATGCAGGTACTGGAAAACGCCAACGATGACACCATCGCAGATATACGCGCTTTGTTGCGGCCGCTGACGCGTCTGACCACGAGCGATACCGAGCATGGCGAGGCTCGTTTTGCCTTGATGAAGCACATCATGCTTGCCAGCAAGAATCTGCCTCTGCAGCTCATCGCTCGCACGCTGGTCGAGCAGTTCGCGCCGAACATCAGTGCCGTTGCCGACTATGCAACCCCAGACCGCGAGCGTTACGCCATCTACGCCAGACAACTGGACATGGCGCTAACTGATCGAGATATGCCCGCGCTGCGAGGCACCTTCGATGCCTTTATTGAATTGAACAGAGAAACCATGACGCGAGCGTTCATGCTCGCACAAGGCGGCCAGGAGGCCATTGCTTGATGATTAGAACCTTCGTGATACCCACAGCAATCGTCCTACTTTTCCTCTCGGTAGCGGCCACGCTGATGGCTACCGCCCCAGTGTTGGAGCCCGCTAATGACACCCCGACACCGCTTACCGTGCGCGTAAGGACCATCGAAACCGAGTCCATTGAGCTGAAGGTGCATTCCCAAGGTTCCGTCGTGCCTTCTACGGTCAGCCAGCTGATTCCCGAGGTTTCCGGCCGCGTAACATGGACGTCGCCAAACCTCGTCGCCGGGGGCTATTTTGAAGCCGGTCAAGAATTAGCGCGCATTGATGACTTGGATTATCGCAACGCACAGGATCGCGCGAACGCAGCGCTCAAGCGCGCAACCGCTGAAGTTGAACATGCCAAATACGAATACGGCCGCCTGCGAAGCTTGGCGGAACGTAAACTCGTATCGCGCTCGGCACTTGAGAACGGCCTGCGCGCCTATCGCGTGACCCAAGCCGCCTTCGAGGATGCGCAAGCAAACTCCGATCAAGCACAAGAGAACGTTAAACGCACAGTGCTGCGAGCACCCTTCACCGGACTGGTGCGCGCGGAAAACATCGACATCGGCCAATTCGCCTCACGCGGTCAGCCTATTGCGACGCTGTATGCCAATGACGTGGTCGAAGTGCGCTTACCTATCGCGGATCGCCAACTGGCATTTCTCAACTTACCACCCTTGCGCAATGGCAACTTCCCTGAAGACATGCAGCCAACGGTCAAGCTTAGCGCCGACTATGGCGGCCAAACGCGGGAATGGTTTGGCAAGATTGTCCGCGCCGAGGCTGAAATCGATACCTCCAGCCGCATGGTGCAGTTAGTTGCAAGGGTAGAAAGCGCCGAGGATTCACAGGATTTATCCGTCGGTCTTTTCGTAACCGCAGAGATTGCCGGCTTGGCGGTTGAGAACATTGTTCGCCTACCGCGTTCTGCCATTCGCAACGACAACCAAGTGCTCGTGGTTGACACCGAAAACCGCCTTCGCTTTCGCGACATCCAGCCGCTGCGACTTTACAAAGACAACGTGCTGATTAACGCAGGCCTTATCCCCGGTGAGCGCGTCTGCGTCTCGACGGTGCAAACTGCCATTGAGGGCATGGCTGTGAATCCCGTTGCCGATTCATCCGCACAGGCTGTTCGGGGATAACACATCATGCTCACCGCCATCCGCTGGTTCGCCAACAACTCGGTCGCCGCCAACCTGCTCATGATCATGCTTCTGGTCGGCGGGGGGCTGAGCTTGATCATCACCAATCAAGAAGAGTTCCCCATGTTCGAAATACCCGTCGTTCGGGTAGGCGTACCTTATTTGGGCGCCGCGCCAGTCGAGGTGGAGAAGAGTGTCTGTATTCGCATAGAAGAAGCCATCGAAGGGGTTGAAGGCATTGACCGCACGGGCGGTGCTGCCGTTGAGGGTTATTGCAACATCATGGCGGAAATCGCCCAAGGCGCCGATCAAACCGTGGTGGTAGGCGAAATCAAAAGCCGAGTTGATGGCATTGACAGTTTCCCGGTAGAAACCGAGAAGCCCATCGTCTCGAAAGTGGCAAAGGCGCGCTTAGCCATACAAATCGCTTTGAGCGGTGATACCGATGAACGCACGCTAAAAGAACTGGCGCGTGAACTGCGCGATGATCTAGCGCGAGTGCGCGGTATTTCCACGGTTAGCGTCGGCTATACGCGGCCTTACGAGATTTCCATTGAGGTTTCAGAACAGACGCTGAAAGAGTACGGACTCACCCTGAACAATGTCGCCAACGCCATTCGTGCGTCCTCATTTGATATGCCCGGCGGCACCATCCGCTCAACTGCCGGCGAAATACTCATCCGCACCACAGGCCAGGCTTACGTCAGTGAGGAATTCGCCGACGTCGTGGTGAAAACGCGCCCAGATGGCACGCGATTACTGCTCGGTGACATTGCTGATATCCGCGACACCTTCGAAGAAGGATTTCTGATGGCGGAATTTGACGGTGTCCGGGCCGCCACCATCAACGTGTCTCAAGTAGAAACCGAAGACCTCATCGACATCGTCGAGAACACCAAAAGCGTGGTCGCAAAGTTCGACGCCAAGCTACCCGAGGGACTGCAGACCACCATCTGGATAAATGGTGGCGACGATTTACAGGAGCGCATGTCAGTTCTGACGCAAAGCGCCGGCGGCGGCCTGATACTGGTATTGGTCATTCTCGCGTTGTTCTTAGAGTTCAAGCTGGCGATGTGGGTAGCCATTGGCATTCCCGTTGCGCTCATGGGCGCTATCGCCGTGCTACCCGCGACGGACATCAACATCTCAACACTGACGGTCATGGGCTTTATTCTCGTGCTGGGCATTGTCGTAGACGACGCTATCGTCGTCGGCGAGCGCGTCTATGGTCACGAGCAGATGGGCAAAACTCGTCTCAACGCTGCGATTGACGGTACGTGGGAAGTCAGCACACCGGTTATTTTCGGTGTATTGACCACAATCGCAGCCTTTCTGCCCTTGGTCATGGTGCAGGGTCAGATGGCTGATTTCTTCTCCCCTATCGGCTGGATCGTTATATTTGCACTGTTTTTCAGCATCGTTGAATCGCAGCTGATTTTGCCATCGCACTTAGTCAAGCGGGGTCGCCCGTCAAAGGGCAATGCGCTGACCGAGCGTTTCAAGGCAACACAGCGTTTCCTTGGCGGTGGCCTTGAAACCTTCGCGACCAAAAACTACCGACCCTTCATGGAAAAAGTGATCGCTTGGCGCTATGCCACCAGTGCGATTTGCCTCGGCGCGCTAATCGTCGCGCTGTCCATGATTCTCAGCGGACGCGTGGTGTTTGGATTCTTCCCTGCGGTTGAGGGTGATCGGGTCTACGCGGGACTGGAAATGCCAGTCGGTGTACCAGCCAACACCACACTGGAAGCTGCTAGACGGTTGGAACGCGCCGCAGGCGTTGTGAATGAGCAACTCACCCAAGAGCTTGGCCTTGCGGCCCCGATTGTCAGACACACCCTTGTCAGCGTCGGTACTCGGTCTCAGCGCAGCGGCCCGGGCGATGGTTTTGGCGGCTGGTCGAGCAATATCGCCGAAGTGGTAGTCGATTTGGCACCCATCGCCGAGCGCGGCAATATTTCGTCGAAGATCTTCGCCAACCGCTGGCGCGAAGCCGTGGCCGGTATTCCTGATGCGGTGAACCTAACCTTCGACGCTGACAAGTTTGGCAGCGGCGCTCCGCTTGAGTATCAGATGCGCGGTGACGACGTTGATGAACTGCGCCGAGCCGCCGAGGAGATCAAGGGTGAGCTTTCCAAGTTCAATGGTGTGTTTGATATCTCTGACTCTTGGCGTATGGGCAAACAAGAGATTCAGCTGGACCTGCTGCCGGAGGCGAGAAACTTAGGCCTCACACTTAATGATCTTGCGACCCAGGTAAGAGCAGCTTTTTATGGCGCTGAAGCCCAGCGCGTTGCCCGCGGCAAGGACGATGTTCGTGTGATGGTGCGCTTCCCGGAAGCAGAGCGAAAATCCATCAGCAACCTTGAAGACATGTACATCCGCACCCCGGACGGCTCGGAAGTGCCCTTCTACTCCGTCGCAGATTTCTCCATCGGACGGGGCTATTCGGCCATCGACCGCCGTGACGGCCAGCGCAACGTGTTTGTTTCTGCAGACGTAGACCGCAGCAAAGTCGCCCCTGAGGAAGTCAGCGCGGCCATTCGCACCACGTTGATTCCTGCTTTCCAGCAGCGCTATCCCGATATCGACATACAGCTTGGCGGCGAGCAGGAAGAGCGTGCTGATGCGCTGGGCGGGCTGGCATTGGGCTCTCTGCTGTCGCTTATTTTGATCTACACGCTGCTTGCCATACCCCTGAAGAGCTATGTGCAGCCGCTGATCATCATGAGCGTCATTCCCTTCGGCGCCGTTGGTGCGATTGCCGGTCACTACGTGCTTGATCAGCAACTCGTGTTCTTTTCGGCGCTGGGGCTGACCGCGCTATCAGGAGTGGTGGTTAATGCCTCCCTCGTGCTCGTGGATTACGCCAACCGTCGCAGGCGCGAGGGTAAATCTGCCGTTGAAGCGATCTTGGGCGCCGCCACTATTCGCTTTCGCCCCATCATTTTGACGTCGGTGACAACCTTCGTAGGACTCATTCCGCTCATGTCCAACAGCACGCCGGCGACAGCGCCGTTTTTGCCCATGGCCATTTCGCTGGCATGGGGTGTGCTCTTTGCCACCGTGATAACGCTGATGCTGGTGCCCTGCCTGTACATCATGATCTACGATTTTGTGCGCGAGACAGATGACGCTGAGGCTGAGGACGCTCACCTTATCGAGCAACCGCAGAGCGCTGGTTAGACGTCCAACGCGTGTCCCGGCGTTCATGATCTGATCCACATTTGTCGATGTGGCATCCATTGGGGATTGGGTTAATATCGAGCGCTAAATTACACAAGCGGAGAGAGACAAGATGACCGAAGCCGTCTTAGAAAACCCAGATCTTTTTGATCTGACGATGTCTGACGAAGCCCAGCCACTGTTGGATGCGGTCAAAAAGCACATCAAAGAAAACGTTGACCCCATCACCGACGAATACCACCGTCTGGGCGAAGGTCGCAAAGAGCACTGGGGCTACGGCGACGGGCAACTGGAATTGCTCGAAACCGCGAAGCAAAAAGCCAAAGACTCTGGCCTGTGGAATTTCTTCTTGCCCGATGCGGACACTGGCGAAGGTCTCAGCAACCTTGATTACGCCTTCATCGCGAACGAACTCGGCAAGAGCCCACTGGCTTCTGAAACTCTGAACTGTAGCGCACCTGACACCGGTAACATGGAAGTTCTCGAGCGCGTCGGTACCCCAGAGCAAAAAGAGCAGTGGCTAAAGCCTTTGCTGAACGGCGAGATCCGCTCTGCCTTTGCCATGACCGAACCAGCGGTGCCTTCTTCCGACGCCAAGAACGTTTGTACTCAAGCGGTACTCGATGGCGATGAATGGGTGATCAACGGCGAGAAGTACTACATCTCAGGTGCGGGTGATCCACGCTGTAAGATCATGATTACTATGGTGAAAACCAGCCCAGACGCGCCAGCGCACAAGCAGCAGTCGCAAATTCTGGTGCCCATCGATGCCAAGGGCGTCAACATCCTCGAAGGCATGGAAGTGTTTGGTCACGACGACGCGCCGCACGGTCATATGCACATTCACTTTGACAACGTACGCGTACCGAAAGAGAACATGCTGCTCGGCGAAGGACGTGGTTTTGAAATCTCTCAGCTGCGCTTAGGCCCGGGACGTATCCACCACTGCATGCGCTCAATTGGTGTTGCAGAACGTGCCCTTGAGTTGATGATTCGTCGTTCAACCACGCGCCATGCGTTTGGTAAGCCGATCATTCAACTGGGCAAGAACATCGAATGGGTATCACGCGCACGTATCGAAATCGATGCCTGCCGCCTGATGGTACTGCAAGCCGCTAAAGCCATGGACACCCTAGGCAACAAGGAAGCTCGCGTCTATGTCAGCGCCATTAAGGCCATGGTGCCCGAAAAGGTCTGCAACATTATCGACCAAGCCATTCAGATCCACGGTGCCACCGGTGTGTCTCAGTGGACGCCACTAGCACGCATGTACACCAGCCAGCGCACGCTGCGACTGGCTGATGGACCGGATGAGGTGCATCACATGGTTGTCGGCCGTAACGAAGTACGTAAGTACGAAGGCCAGCCTTACACCGCTATCGACGATAAGTTGGTGCTGAAGTAGGGTTCGAAACCACCCAAAAAAACCGCCACGAGGCGGTTTTTTTTACGCTGAATTTACTGCACCGGACTCTCTAGATTGCAGACCAGCGGCCCTGCAACCGGATTGCAGCGCACACCACCAACTATCCAAACTCGGTAATCGTTGCCGAACGGATTGCTTGGCGAATAGTAGTCAGTGCTGACTGCTTGGGCGCCACTGGCGAAGGCCGCATGTCGTCGGTTCGTGTCGTTGACTCTGGCCTCCACGGTATTGGCATCTGCTCGAGTTCTGACCATGTAACCATCTCTCACCAATGCCCTAATGCGTTCAAAGTCTCGGAGCGGATCATTCACAATCATGACTGCCGCGGCAGGATGCTCTGGCCCGACCGTGGTGAACATCGGTCGCTGACGCCAGCCCTCCAGATACATCTCCCGCTTTTGCCCACCCTCATCCAATATCAACAAGAACTTGCCTCTGGCGTCATTGAGGGTTGGCCAATTGGGCGCTCGAGCACCCTGAGGTTTGACGTCGCCCGGTCGAATCAGCCGCGACCCAAGCATCTCTTCAAGCACCGCATCCATCGCCGCAAAGGCCCGGACGTCAAAAGGTGCTGGATCCGGCAGCCAACCTATTTGCTGGTCTTTGGCATTGAAACCTATCCAAATCGGCGCGTGCTCGGGATGGGCGTCAGACCACTGCAGCAGCTGCGCCAGACAGGTGCGCAACGTCGGGCAGTGGCTGTTCATATCAATGACCTGAACATGGCCCACAGGAAAGGATTGCGACTGCGGTTGATAGAACACATCCAGTTCCAGTTTTCGCAGGCCAAGGTTCAGTTGGTCATGCAGTGCCATATGCTGGTAATCCAGCGCCAAGGCAGCGTCGGCGTCGACCAGACCGAGCACGGTTTGGTAAAGGCCGGGCATGGCGAGCTTGTAGCTGTTGTGACTGCCGACAAACTGAATCTGATTGATACGCACTTCTGCATGGGCACTGAAGAGCGTGAACAGCAGGGCCAGCAACACCGTTTGGGCCGATGCTTTCATCTGCTGGGGTTAGCTGAGATCTTCTTCCGCAAGCTTGTGTCCCCAGTCCCGCTTGGCGTTGAGGTAGCGCTTGTTCCACTCACCCACACCAAAGACATGCTTCTCGCGGGTCACCTGAGACAGGCCGTGGGCGGCAAGGTCTTCTAGCTTTTTCGGGTTATTCGTCAGCAACCGGAAAGGTGCATTGCCGACAAACCTCTTCAGCAGCACAGCCGCGTCGGTAAAGTCGCGGCAGTCGTCAGGTAGACCTAGGCTGCGGTTTGCCTGATACGTATTCTCGCCAGCGTCCTGCAGCAGATAGGTCGCCGCCTTGGCCCAAAGTCCGATACCCCTGCCCTCATGACCTGCCATATAAATCAGATAGCCGCCGCTGGCTTCTTCGCCGATGCGATTGATCGCCGAGGCCAGCTGTGGACCACAGTCGCAACGCTCCGAGCCGAAAACATCGCCGGTCAGACAATTGCTGTGCACCCGCACGAGGGGGTTTTCCCCGGGTTCGCCAACCACCAAGACACTGTTCACAGCCAAGGGCGATACCAAATGAGCAAAGAGGTGTTGGCCACCACGTGCATTCAATTCCGACGCCAGCGCCTCCACTCCCCGCAGTTCTGTGCTGCGCACAGCCGCATACCACTGCACTGTCGTATCAACACCTGGCAGCTTGATGGGCAGCGGAATTGGACCCATCAAATTAATGGCCAGTTCATTGGGCGGCTCTTGCTGGTCAACATCGATAACCTGCCCATCCGAATCAATGCGAATGAGCTTGCCATCGGCAATCAGCCGCTTGCGAACGTCAGGATTAAGATAGGTAAACATGGTTGGAAGGGTGCCTGAAATTAAAGGGCCGCGCAGCTTCAGGCGCGGCCTTTGGGATATTGTCAGTACTCAGTCGAAGATCGACCGTTAAAAAACAATACGCAAGACGCTTTCCGCCACACACGCGGGTTTATCAGCGCCGTCGATCTCAACGGTCATCTCGTTGATCACTTCCAGCATTCCACCCTTTTCTTCCACGCTCTTGAGCTTGCCTACGGTGCGGATCTTCGCACCAACTTGCACAGGGTTCATAAAGCGCACTTTGTTCCAACCGTAGTTGATACCCAGCTTCATGCCATCCAACGTCGGCAGCCCAACACCCGCGCCACCGGGCAAAAAGCTCATGATCGACAAGGTCAGCTGACCGTGGGCAATGGCTGCGCCAAACGGGCCTTCCTTGGCGCGCTCAGGGTCTATGTGGATCCACTGTTGATCAAGCGTGGCATCGGCGAAGTTGTTTACGCGGTCTTGAGTGATCTCAAACCAATCGGTGGGCTGAGATGCCTGACCAATTTGGGCATTAAGGGTTTCGATCGCATTTTCGATAGGTGTACCTGACATGTCTCTCTCCTGCTCCTGCGCTTGCGCGGTCGTTCCGATTCGGCCCGCCAGACTAAGTAAGGCCGGTCTCGGTATCAAGCATCAAGATCTGTGGGCTGGGATAGCCCCGAAGCACAGCCCAGCAGCGAACGAATCACCCGCTGCATAAACTCTTCGCTGGAGACCTCGCCCTCGACCAAGCCAAGCGTCTTAGGCAAAAGGCTGGCACATAAATTTGCCGCGACGAGGGGCCGAGGCTGAGCCAAACACAACGCGTTGAGCGCACTCCTATCAGCGTTGCCGTTTTTGCTTGCACTGCCTGCACTGCCTGCATTGCCAAGACCACCCTCGGCAATGGTAGATAACACCTCGGGAGAAAGCGCGCCAATATCTGCCCGATAATCGAACGACGCTAAATTGTGCAAATTCGATAGCAGTTTCGGTCCCATCATCTGCGGGGCTATATGATCGGCGTCGACGCGGCGCATCATGCGCAAGATGATATCGACGAGAAATGGCAACACCGGACAATCGGCTGGAAAGGCCGCGAAGGCGTTATGAATATTCTTGCGAACCTCCCAGCGGCCTTGGTCACCAGACTTCGCTTGCACCCAATGCTCCTGCCCAAAGGTACAGGCGCGCGTTAAATCAAGACTCAGCAAATCCGGTGCGAATACCAACATATCGGCATCCATCCAAATCACCCAATCGTAGTCGCCACGCAAAAACCGCTGCATCCATTGCAGACGCGCCAGATCTGCAGCGATGGGCATGCGCCCCCGCACCTTGCGCATATACCAGTCAGGCACGGTGTCGAAAAGCTCGTCGCCCATCGACCGATAGTCGTAGCCGTTGGCCATGGCCCATCGCTCAACACTGGCCATACATTCGCGCTGCCACTGGGCAGTGATTGGAGCAGCACTTTGCAAGACGAGTACGTGGGTCACGCGGTTGGATTCATCAAATGGTTATTAGACGATGATAGGGTGCGTGTCTGAAAAAGACAGCGGCGACACATGCACCATCTGCACAACATTCGCGCGCAATCAGCGCCACTCTTAATTTGCCTGCTTATCGTGGGCACGTTGCAAGCCAGTGTTGGCCAAGCAGAACTCGCAGATCCAACAAAACGTGCCCTATACCTGAGTGAGACCCTGCCAAACCAGACGCTGAAAGAGCGCCTGCAAAGCTGCGCCCTTGGTGACTTTTATCCCACAGACTTTTCTATAGCCCATCGAGGGGCACCCCTAGGCTACCCAGAGCACAGCCGCGAAGGCTACGTGGCAGCCGCCGAGCAAGGCGCCGGTGTGATCGAATGCGATGTGACCTTTACCCAAGACTTAGCGCTGGTGTGCCGACACTCCCAGTGTGATCTCGCGACCACCACCAACATTCTGCAAACCCCATTGGCGGCAAAATGCTTTAAACCCTTTCGTCCCGCCAACGGCCAGCAGCCTGCCAGCGCGACTTGCTGCACCACAGATATCTCCTTGGCGGAGTTCAAAACCTTGTGTGCTCGCCCAGATCAGAGCAACAAAAAAGCTAAAACCGTTGCGCAATACCTCGCGCCCCTTCGCTCTCCTGTGGTCAGTGAGCCCCTTGCCTGCGGCACCTTGATGACCCATGCACAGAGTATTGAGTTGATCGATGCCTTGGGCAGAAAGTTCACGCCGGAACTCAAGCGCCCCATGGTCGATATGCCCTTTGCACCGGGATTCACCCAAGCAGCCTATGCGGACAAACTTCTCGCGGAATACCGTGCGGCAGGGATCGATCCCAGCCGAGTCTATCCCCAATCGTTTAATCCCGACGACATTTGGCACTGGGTCAAGAACCACCCCGACTTTGCCAATCAGGCAGTCTGGCTGGATGCCAGAGGGCGGCGGCCGGGTTTTCAGTCCAGTCCAGCTGACTTTGCAGCGCTGCGAAAACGCGGGTTGAACATCATAGCGCCACCAATGCCTATGTTGCTGGCGCTTAACGATGCTGGCGAGATCGTGCCAAGCATTTATGCACGGCAAGCCAAATCTGCTGGGCTGGAGATCATCACTTGGACCTTTGAAGCCGGTGATCCGGTGGACGCAAATAACTGGCTCTACGCGCCTATCTCCGCCGCCATGACAAGCGAAGGCCAGATGCTGCAGGCCCTGCACGTGCTCGCCAATGACGTTGGGGTGCGCGGGGTGTTCAGTGATTGGCCGGGGACGGTGACTTACTACGCTAACTGTCTGATGAGGTCAGACAGCGAGAATTAACCGCGCAGGAAAGCCTCGATCTCGTCCATACGGGCAAGCGTATCCTGCTCACCAAATTCGATCAGCTGGCCGATGTAGCCCGGCTCGAAATTCACCATACTCAGTGCGTCCGCTGTGGGTTCATCTCGGCCCCCGAAACCGCCAGAGAAAAACCGAAACCCACCGGGCATTTGCGGCTGTGACTGTCGGGCAATTTTGCCAAGGTCTTGTCTTGGCCTGAGCACCATCACCTCCACCGGCCGCTGGCGCCCCCACTGCTGCTGGGGTATGCGACGGAGCAGGTCATTCACGCGCTGCATCTGTAGTGCATCAAAGTCCAGTAGATCGAGAAATACCGCATTCAGCATAACCCCAGCCACTTGGCCCGGTGACGGATAACTCGTCGGCAGCTCAGAGCCACCTATCTCGGGCTTAGCGCGAGGCGATACCGCCAAGATACGCGTAGCACCAAGGCGCATGGCAGGAGACAACGGCGCCGCCAAACGGATGCCGCCGTCGCCATGCCACTGGTGCTGAAGCTTCACCGAGGGAAAGAAAAACGGCAGTGCGGCGGAAGCCATCACATGTTCAAGGGTCAGTGATGCCTGCCGAGCGGTCACTTGGCTACCGCTCCAAATGTGTTCCTGCAGCGTATCAACCCAGGCCTCTGAGCGACCGCTGGCGTAATTCGTGGTCACCACCGCCAACGCCTTCAACCAGCCATCGGCAAGGTTGCGATCAATGCCCGGAATGTCACCCGAACCGGCTTGCGCGGACAAATGTTCTCGAAGATACCGACGCAGCGGCTGGTTGTTGACCATGCCGCGAATGTCTTTGCGTCCGAGCCTACCGCCGCTGACAAAGTGCAAGCCCCAGTGGGTCATACGGCCGGCCAGTTGACCCAACCCCGTTCGATACACTTTCTCTGTGCGCATGGCCTGCCAGAGCCTCACAAGGGCCTCAACGCTGTCCTGCCAAGAACCCTGAAACGCGGCGAGATGGGTAGCATTGATCGCACCCGCAGAGACACCGGTCAGAATTTGCGGGCGATAGTCCGGCAGGCTGCGCGCCAGGGCTCGCAGACACCCCACCTGATAGGCTGCCCGAGCACCGCCACCGGACAAGACCAACGCTTGTCCCTCGTTATCCAGCACGCTGCGGTGCGACGCCTCGCTTCGAGCTGTGGTCTTTTCGTCCATCGCACGAGACTCCATGCTTTTTTCGCCAACGGCAAGAAATGTGCACCCTGTCAATCTCGTCAGTGCGCCCACCTGCCCCTATTATGTTCCCATGTCATCCCCTCTGGCACCTGCGGGTGCGCGGCTCAACAATATCTTTCGCCCAAACGGTCACGTTTTTTACGGATGGTGGATCGTGCTGGCCTGTGCCGGTGTGCAATGGCTGGCAGCCTTAACGTGGATGCATTCTTACGGCGGCTACGCGCTCAAACTCCAGGCGGACTTTGGCTGGAGTATGTCGGTACTGTCCTTAGCCTTTGCACTGACGCGATTGGAAAGCGGCCTGCTCGGCCCGCTCCAAGGTTGGCTGGTGGACCGCTACGGCCCACGTCGGATTCTGATCATTGGCACGCTGATCTTTGCGGTAGGTTTTTTTACCTTCAGCATGGTGGAATCCATCACCACCTATTTTGTGGCGTTTATTCTGATCGCCCTAGGCTCCAGCCTCGGCGGCTTCGCCACTCTCATGGTGTCCATTGTCAGTTGGTTCGACGCGCACCGGGCCAAGGCTGTCGCGATGTCGCAAATCGGATTTTCCGCCGGCGGACTCTGCGTACCCTTTGTGATGATGGGCTTGGAGGCCTTCGGCTGGCGTTCAATGGCGCTCTACTCGGGCATTCTCATATTGGTGGTAGGGCTACCGCTGGTCAGCTTGGTACGCCACCGGCCTGAAGACTACGGCGAAGTGCCAGACGGCATTCGCGCACAAGACGATGACGGCGAAAACTCATCGAGCACAGACACCCAGATCAGTTTGTCCTGGCGACAGGCGGTCGAGGAGCCCTCGTTCTGGCTGATTTCTAGTGGTCACGCATTATCGCTGCTCACAGTGTCGTCCATGCTCGCGCACCTTATTCCTTACCTGACCTTCGATTTAGGTTACGAGCCTGTCAACGCTGGCTTTGTCTTTGCCTTGATGACGGCGCTGCAAATGGCGGGCCTGTTCTTGGGCGGTGTGATTGGCGATCGCTTCGATAAACGCACGATTTGTACCCTGTGCATGCTGGGCCACTTTGTCGGCCTGATCGCCCTAACCTATGGTGCAGACCCCATCTTGGTGATCGCCTTCGCGGTGGCACACGGCTTGGCTTGGGGCGTGCGCGCTCCGCTCATGGTGGCATTGCGCGCCGATTATTTTGGCCCCAAATCTTTCGGCACGATCATGGGCATTTCATCCCTGATCGTGATGATAGGCATGACCCTAGGTCCACTATTTTCCGGCATCATGTTTGATCTCTACGGTAACTACGATCTCGCCTTTACCTGCATCGCTTTTTGCTCATTGATTGGCGCCCTGTGCTTTTGGTTCGCCAAACCGCCCAAGCTTCTCGCAACGCCAACCTAATGCCGCGCCCGGCGCTGTGTAATACACTGCGCCCACTCTATTGATGCCCTGGGAGAGACAATGGACTTTGCCCTCACCGAAGAACAACAAGGCTTCGTCGCCACCGCCAAGGCCTTCGCGGAAAACCAGCTCGCACCCTATGCCGCGCAATGGGATGCCGACAGTATTTTTGCCAAGGATGCCCTGCGCCAGGCAGGTGAGCTTGGCTTTATGGGTATGTATACCCCGGAACATGCTGGCGGACTGGCCATGCCGCGACTCGATGCAAGCCTCATCGTCGAAGAACTGGCGAAAGGCTGCACAACAACCGCAGCCTTTCTCACCATACACAACATGGCCACCAACATGATTGGCCGGTACTGCCAGCAAGAAGTCATCGATGAGTGGTGCCCAGATCTGGTGTCAGGCACCAAACTGGCCTCCTACTGTTTGACCGAACCCGGCGCGGGTTCTGATGCCGCCGCGCTGCGCACCAGTGCGGTATCCGACGGTGATTACTACGTTATTAATGGCAGTAAGGCCTTCATTTCCGGCGCCGGGGACACTGACGTGCTCGTGCTTATGCTGCGCACTGGCGACAGCGGCCCCAAGGGTGTGACCGCCATGTTAGTGCCCGCAGATATCGACGGCATTAGCTACGGTAAGAACGAACACAAGATGGGCTGGAATGCCCAGCCCACCCGCGCGATTACCTTTGACGATGTGCGCGTACCGAAAAAATACCGCCTTGGCGAAGAAGGCCAAGGTTTCTCCATCGCCATGGACGGCCTCGACGGGGGCCGCATCAATATCGCCACCTGCAGCGTTGGTACCGCGCAAAAGGCGCTCGAAGACGCCACCGCCTATGTGCAGGATCGCAAACAATTTGGTCAGGCCATCGCCGACTTTCAGTCCACGCAATTTGCCTTATCGGACATGCTGACCGAGTTGGTCGCGGCCCGCCAAATGGTACGACTGGCGGCCAGCAAGCTCGACAGCGGCGATGGTCAGGCCGGTACCTACTGCGCCATGGCCAAGCGTTTTGCTACCGACGCAGGCTTCAAAGTCTGCAATGACGCGCTGCAACTGCTGGGCGGTTACGGCTACTTAAAGGAATACCCCATGGAGCGCTACGTGCGCGATACCCGGGTGCATCAAATTTTAGAAGGCACCAACCAAATCATGCGGGTGATCATTTCGCGTCGCATGCTTATGGCCGGTGCCTTGGAGGTCATACAATGAGCATCAGCACATCTGCCAAACTTAAGGTGGAGATCATCGATCACACAGCGTTGATCACCATCGACAACCCCGGTGCTAACACCTGGGATACTGAAAGCCTGCCAGCGCTCGCCCAGCTGATCGAAACCCTCAATGCCGACAAGAACATTTTCGCCCTAGTCATCACGGGCGCGGGAGAGAAATTTTTCTCGGCCGGCGCCGATCTCAATCTTTTCGCCGCTGGCGACCCAGAGCAAGCGCGTGCCATGGCCGAGTTTTTCGGCAAGGGTTTTGAGTGCTTGGCGGACTTTCGTGGCGTCTCAATCGCCGCCATTAACGGTTTCGCCATGGGCGGCGGGCTAGAAGCCTGCCTAGCCTGCGACATTCGCATCGCCGAAGAGCAGGCGCAAATGGCGCTGCCGGAACCCAAGGTGGGCTTGCTGCCCTGCGCCGGTGGCACCCAGCGACTGTCCTGGCTTGTTGGCGAGGGTTGGGCGAAGAAGATGATTCTCTGTGGTGAGCGGGTGAATGCCGCAACGGCTGAACGCATCGGCTTGGTAGAGGAAGTTGTTGAGCAAGGCGGCGCGAAAAAGCGCGCATTGGCGCTGGCTGCCCAAGTCGCGCAGCAAAGCCCTATCTCCGTCACGTTCTGTAAAGAATTGATTCATCAGGCGCGAGACAACGCGGTCGCCGCAGCCCTGCCCTATGAGCGCCAAAAGTTCGTGGACTTATTTAGCACCGAAGACCAGCGCGAAGGCGTGAACGCCTTTTTAGAGAAGCGTCCACCAGTGTGGAAAAACGCCTAGCCTAATCATGCCCATGCAAAAACAGCCGTGTTTACTGAAATATCTTGTGCGCGGTGTTGCAGCAGATCGCTCCGCCCAGCAGGCCCTTACCTCGGAGCTGGCTGACATGCTCAATCATGTCAGCGCCATTACTGTGCTACCCGTGGTGCAGGGTTTCTCAGTCGAGCTGGAATTTGACGACATCAAGCCATTCACCAAGGTGAGTTTTGAACCCTATATCGCCGAGCATGTGCTGGCAGACGCTGTGAACCTGCGCTGCAGCCATCAAGGGGTTCCACAAATACAGCTGCTGAAATCACGATTTTAAGCGAGCACCGAACTTAACAGTGTGCCGCTAAGTGACGGTTTTCGCCGGTTGGCGATAAAAAGCGATGGCTAACGCCGCAAACAGATAAAGCCCCAAGAACACTTGAAAGGCCGTATCGTAAGAACCAGTGACATCGAAAATCCAGCCCGCAAAGGGCACGCCGAGAATTTGAATGGGAAACATCGCCGGTCGCATCAGTCCAAGTACGGCCCCAAACCGGTCACGCCCGAAGGTTTTACCCACCACCGCGCCATGCATGGGCACCACCCCGCCGACGCCATAACCAAAAAGACTCGCGCCAATCGCGAAGGTGAGATAGTCCACCGAACTGAACATGAGAAACTGACCGCTGAACTGCGCGACAATCACCACCGCCATGACCTTGCGCACCGAAAAACGATCACTTAACCAACCAAAGCTGAGCTTGCCCACAACCCCAAAACCGGCACACATCGACATCACCAAGGAGGCCTCCACCAGCGTGTAGCCGAAATCCGTGAGGCGCGGAATCATATGGGTCAGCGTGGCGCTCATGCAGCAAAAGATCAGCGAGAACGTCAGCACGATCATTCTGAAATTGTGATCTTTAAAAAGCTCGAGCATGCGCGGCTTGGCCACCGGCGTCTGCACCGATGCGATCGCATCTGCCTTTTTCGCAGGCACAATCGCGCCATCTGGACGCATGCCCACATCTTCGGGCTTGGAGATCACGAGACGAAAAATAAGCGGCACCACGATCAAAAAGGTAAAGGCGCTGTAGGCCAAAAAGCCCTGCCGCCAACCGAAGTTCTCAATCAACTCCGCACTGACATAGGGCATGACCACACCTGACAGCGATACTCCGGCAGCGGCAATGCCAAGGGCCGTGCCTCGTCGCTTATCGAACCAATTCGCGACCAGCTTGCTGGTGGCCAAATTACCCATACTGCTAGCACCAAAGCCTATGAACAGACCGAGCACCAGATAAAACTGCAGCTCGTTTTGCACAAAGGAGAGACCTAGGAACCCCGTGGCCATAAAAATCGCGCCAATACCCATCACGTTGCGCAACGGGAATTTGTCTAGGGCACGGCCTACGTAGGGGGCGGCAATGGCGCCAACAGCACTGGTAATGGTCATGCCAATGGCGACCCCTAGGCGCGAGCCACCGAAGTCAGCGGCAATCGCCTTAAAGAAAACGCCATAGGAATAAAAAAAGAAGCCCACCGCGACAAAGTCGATGCAAAACGCCACTAAAACCATCTTCCAACCGAGAAATGGTTTGGCTTTTGGAGAAACAGAGTGTTGCAAGGGTATGGCCAACTCAGAGAGCCGGTTAGTCTAACACGCGAACCCATTTCCAACTCAGGCGGAACGCCCATGGGCAAGAACATTACCGAGGCCGTGCAAGAGATTTGCCTTGGCATGCCAGAAACCAGCGAAGTGATAAGCCGAGGCAGCCCAAATTTTCGCGTGGCCGGCAAGACCTTTGCCATTTTTCAGATCAACCACCACGGCGACGGGCGCATCGCCCTATGGCTGCACAGCCCAGCCGGCGCACAAGAGTTCTATGTTGAGGACAACGAGGCATGCTATTTCGTGCCGCCCTACGTAGGGCCCAGCGGCTGGCTTGGGGTAACACTCGACCAAGGTCTCGACTGGCAAATTATTAGCCAGCGTATCTTTGAGGCTTATACCCACGTGGCTCCAAAGCGGGTCAGCGTGCTGCAGGATCGAGCCCCAGAAATAGAGCCGCCCACTGAGAGCGTTGACGCTGACGTATTCGACCCCTTCCAGAAGCCGGAGATCGCAGCCATTCAGGCCAAAATCAGCGAGTTTTGCCTTGCCCTTCCAGAGGTCATTCCGGACCAGCAATTCGGCACACCATGTTTTCGTGCGGGGAAGAAAAATTTCTGCACTCTGCACTTTTATCGGGGTCACCTAGAGCTCAGCGTGTGGGCTGGAGGAGAGGAACAGGCGCTGCGCACCGCTGATCCAAGGTTTCGGATACCACAATATATTGGGCATCGGGGTTGGTTGAATTTGGATATTCACGACCGCGCAGATATAGGCGAGGTCGAGGAGCTTATCTTAGAAAGTTATCGGCACTTTGCGCTGAAGCGCATGTTGAAGCAGATGGACCAGACTTATTACCAGCCGAAATAAAGTCATCGCTACATAGCTACATAGCTACATAGTTACATACCCACATATTTCGGCTCAGACTGAATCAGATTCAGCCATTGGCGCACAGCTGGATAGCTCTGCAAGTCAAACCCGCCCTCTCCTGCAACATGGGTATAGGCGTACAGTGAGATATCTGCCGTACTGAGCTGGCCTCCAGTCAGATAAGGCGTCTGCTGTAGCTGTTCTTCCATGATTCGCAGCGCTTTATGCCC
>ERZ802822.694-NODE-694-length-22949-cov-7.572097_pt1 | contig 22949 bp, 19 predicted proteins | sample MGYA00345649_ERZ802822 | MGnify/ENA primary metagenome ERZ802822 (study PRJEB30503, sample SAMEA104212359) | marine metagenome | biome: Westerlies Biome; feature: [SRF] surface water layer (ENVO:00010504) within the epipelagic zone...; material: water...
ATGGTGCGGGCGGAGGGACTTGAACCCCCACGACTTTCGCCACTGGTACCTAAAACCAGCGCGTCTACCAATTCCGCCACGCCCGCAATCAACCATTGCGACTTGCACTATAACCGGCCCGTGGATAAATGCGGTGCATTTTCCCCGTCACTCTTCGTTTCAGCAAACGAATGATGGGGCGAGTGACCGGTTTCGAACCGGCGACCTCCAGTGCCACAAACTGGCGCTCTAACCAACTGAGCTACACCCGCCATCTGCCGATAAAAGCAAGGCGGCACCTTAGTCGAAGCATTCCGCGCTGGCAAGCCTGTTTTGTCGGTGAATTTCGAAGAAAAACCAAGAGCCGCAAATGTGCCGACGGCATCGCCGCTCAATTTCACGCCAAACCTGGCTACGCGGCGCTTTAGGCCTAGTTTTTCACATCTTTCAGACAGGTAATTTCGGCGGTCGGCCGGGTTTAAAAACACCACTTGCCGTGGCAATCACGCGGCGATCCGGGGTCAACACCTCGCCCGCGGCAAAAAACACCGATTTACCGCCACCGGTGCGGCGTGCTTCGGCAATCAGATAGCCCTCGTCACCTGTGGCCGCCGCCAAAAATTGCGTTGTCAGTGATAACGTCAATCCCGGCGTAAGGGGTTCCGGTGCCGGCCGGAAACTGCCGGTCATGGCCAGGGCGACATCCAGCATGGCTGTATATAAGCCGCCATGCACAAGTTGCATCGGGTTCACATGATCGGCTGTCAGATCCACCCGCACGGCGCCAAACCCATCATCCCACGCGGTCAGCATGATGCCATTTCTGGCATTAAAGCCGGCAGCATCATTCAGAATTTTCAGACGATTTGTGTCACCCATATGCCATGCCTTTATATTTAGTTGAAGCGGTTTTTCGCACAGCCTAAACTAGCAAAGCCCTGAGACTAGCAAAGCCCTAAGACTAGCAAAGCCCTAAACTAGCAAAGCCATGCGGCAATTGGCATCCCCAAATCACACCGGCACTTTACCGTCACAAAAAATGCCCATTTTTTAGGCAAATTGCACAATAGGCATGCAAAAAAGTCACTTTTTGCGTGATAAGCGCGATGCGGCCAGCGCGGCATCTTGCAACAGCCCCGGCATCGCCGCATAAACCGGGCGTGAACCGGGCAGCGCCTGATCGTACGACATGCGGCTTGTACCCTGCCCCTTAAACGGAAAAGTGACACACCATGAAAAAAATCGAAGCGATAATCAAACCGTTCAAACTAGATGAGGTGAAAGAAGCGCTGCATGAGGTTGGCATTCAAGGCATCACGGTTCTTGAAGCCAAGGGTTTTGGTCGCCAGAAAGGTCATACCGAACTCTATCGCGGCGCCGAATATGTCGTCGATTTTCTGCCGAAGGTGAAAATTGAAGTGGTGATTGACGAAGCCATGACCGAGCGGGTTGTGGATGCCATCCAGCAGGCGGCGCAAACCGGCCGTATTGGTGATGGCAAGATTTTTATCTCAACGATTGATGAGGCAATTCGTATCAGAACCGGCGAACGTGGCACCGACGCTGTCTAGCCCAACTGAACGACTTTTCGCGTAAGCATTCTGCAACGACAATTTATGGAAGGATACCCAAATGTCTGACGCAAAAAAAATTATGGATATGATTAAGGAAAATGACATCACATTTGTCGACCTGCGATTCACTGACCCGCGTGGTAAAATGCAGCATGTGACCCAGCATATCGACACCATCGACGAAGAAGCGCTGGCCGAAGGTTTCATGTTTGACGGATCGTCAATTGCTGGCTGGAAGGCCATCAACGAGTCCGACATGACATTGATGCCTGATCTGTATCGGGCCTATATCGACCCGTTCTTTGCCCAGCCGACATTGGCACTGTTTTGCGATGTGCTGGAGCCGTCGTCGCGTGAAGCCTATTCGAGAGACCCCCGTAGCACAGCAAAGGCCGCGCTCAGCCACATGGAAAGTCTCGGAGTTGGTGATACCGCCTATTTTGGTCCGGAAGCTGAGTTTTTTATATTTGAAGACGTGAAGATCGATGTATCGATGAACCGCGCGATGTATGCCGTCGATAGCGTCGAAGGCCCCTACAACAGCGCACGTAAATATGAGGAAGGCAATCTGGGGCATCGCCCCGGTGTCAAAGGCGGCTATTTTCCTGTACCTCCAGTTGACTCGGGGCAAGACATCCGCTCTGAAATGCTCTCCGTAATGGCAGATATGGGTGTGCCTGTCGAGAAACACCACCATGAAGTGGCTCCATCTCAACATGAACTGGGGATGAAATTCGGTACTCTCATTGAGACGGCTGATAACTTGCAACTTTATAAATACACGGTTCATCAGGTTGCCCACGCCTATGGTGTATCAGCCACCTTCATGCCCAAGCCAATCGCTGGAGATAATGGCTCTGGAATGCACGTGCATCAGTCTATTTGGTCAAAAGGTAAGCCGCTTTTTGCCGGCAACCAATATGCTGACCTGTCGGAAAATGCATTGTTCTACATTGGCGGCATCATCAAGCATGCCAAATCATTGAATGCATTTACCAACCCATCAACAAACAGCTACAAGCGTCTGATCCCGGGCTATGAAGCGCCAGTGTTGCTTGCCTACTCGTCACGCAACCGCTCTGCATCATGCCGGATACCACATGTGAATTCACCAAACGGCAAGCGTGTTGAAGTGCGCTTCCCGGATGCCACAGCGAATCCGTATTTGGCATTCTCGGCAATGTTGATGGCTGGCCTTGACGGTATTCAAAACAAGATCCATCCCGGCGACGCGATGGACAAGGATCTGTATGATCTGCCACCAGAAGAACTGAGCCAGATCCCAACCGTTTGTGCATCACTGCGTGAGGCGCTGGAATCACTGAACGCAGACCGCAGCTACCTCACCCAGGGTAATGTCTTTACCGACGAGCAGATCGATGCCTATATCGAGCTGAAAATGGAAGATGTGATCCGTCTGGAGCACACACCGCATCCGGTTGAGTTTGATATCTATTACTCATACTAAACCACTGACACCTATCGAAATCACCGGCTCTGACATCTGTCAGGGCCGGTTTTTTTATGGCTAATCCACAATATCTTGTTGTAACGCTTGGCGATGCCGTCCAGATACGGTAGGTAATAGAGTGGTTCAAACAGGGCTACCGCACCGCGCCCGGTACGCGCGCCCATCTCACCCGCCTGACTGGCGACAACCCAACTGGTGATAAAAAGAGTAGTAAATGTCTGATTTATTTGGCAACACAGCATCCAGTGACGATTATGACGCCAGCAATATTGAGGTGTTGGAGGGGCTCGAACCCGTCCGGCACCGTCCGGGCATGTATATTGGCGGCACTGATGAGCGTGCCTTGCACCATCTGGCCGCCGAAATTTTAGATAATGCCATGGATGAGGCGGTGGCCGGGCATGCCAACCGCATCGATTTTGTGCTTGAATCAGCCACCACCCTGACCATCCGTGATAATGGCCGCGGCATGCCGACCGGACAGCACCCAAAATTCCCGGACAAATCAGCCGTTGAAGTGATTATGACAACGCTGCATGCCGGCGGTAAATTTTCCGGCAAATCATACGCCACATCAGGTGGCTTGCATGGGGTTGGCGCGTCGGTTGTGAATGCCTTATCGAGCGCCCTCACGGTTGAGATTGCGCGTGATAAAATGCTCTATCGGCAGGATTTTTCACGCGGCATGCCGATGACGGCGCTGGCAGAAATTGGCGCCGCCCCCAACCGGCGTGGCACCACCGTCACCTTTACACCTGATACCGAGATTTTTGGCGAGAATGCGCATTTCCGCGCGGCAACATTGTACCGTATGGCGCGCTCTAAAGCCTATTTATTTGCCGGTGTTGAAATTCGCTGGCGCTGTGATCCGGCATTGCTTGGCGGCAATGACACTATTCCGGCCGAGGCCAATTTGCATTTTCCCGGTGGCCTTGCTGATGCATTAAATCATGCAACGCAGGACAAGGGGCTGATGATTTCCACCCCTTTTGCCGAGATTGCCGAGCTTGACGAACAAAAATTTGAATGGGCCATCACCTGGCTGGATGCGAATGAGGACGGGTTTTTCAGCAGCTATTGCAACACTGTGCCGACGCCATCTGGCGGCACCCACGAAACCGGTTTTCGGCAAGCCATTGTCCGCGCCCTGCGGGCATTTGGTGAACTGACAGGCAATAAGAAAGCGGCCGATATCAGCGCCGATGACGCGCTGGCAAATAGTGCTGTCATGCTGTCGGTGTTTTTGCGCGATCCACAATTTCAGGGGCAGACCAAAGACCGCCTTGTGTCGGCAGATGCCACCCGATTGACCGAACAGGCTGTGCGTGACCGGTTTGACCACTGGTTATCATCCGATACAGCACGCGCCACCTATCTTCTTGACGCGGCTATTGAGCGTGCCGAAGACCGCAAACGCCGCAAAAAAGAAAAAGAAGTGGCCCGTAAATCGGCAACTCGGCGGCTACGGCTTCCCGGCAAACTGGCGGATTGCACCTCGAATGACGGCGAACTGACCGAATTATTTTTGGTCGAGGGTGACTCGGCTGGCGGCTCGGCAAAGCAGGCGCGCAATCGCAAAACACAGGCGGTTCTGCCGCTGCGTGGTAAAATATTGAATGTCGCCAGCGCCTCATCCGAAAAGCTGACCGGCAATCAGGAATTGTCCGATTTGGCGCTGGCGCTTGGGGTCAAACCGGGCAAGGATTTCAAGCTTGATGATCTGCGCTATGGCCGCGTTATCATTATGACGGACGCCGATGTTGACGGCGCGCATATCGCCGCCCTGCTGATGACATATTTCTATCGCGAAATGCCGCAGCTTGTCGAAGCTGGCCGTCTATTTCTGGCACAGCCACCGCTCTACCGGCTGACGCAGGGTGACAAAACTGAATATGCGCTGGATGATGAACAGCGCGAAACCCTGCTTAGTGAGATATTTGATAAACGTGGCAAAGTTGAAGTGAGCCGGTTTAAAGGGCTCGGCGAAATGCCGCCGGCACAGCTCAAAGAAACAACGATGAACCCGGCTAGCCGGCGTTTGCTGCGTGTTGACTTGCCGCTGCGCGACTCGATTGGCGCTGATTTGCGCCGCCATACCGACCAGTTGGTGAATACATTAATGGGTAAAAAGGCCGAATTGCGATTTGGCTATATCCGTGATCATGCCGATGATGTGTTGGCCAGCCTTGACGTTTAATCTGTGAGCATATGCGGCGATGATTTCAACAAAAGCAACACTGACGATGATTGGCGGCGGGCTGATCATCCAGGGCCTTATATTTTATGCCTTTGCCGGGCCATTGACCGATCAGAATTTTCCCGGGGCCGGTGACGAGGCGCGGCATGTTGGGGTGATTATGCGCGGCGGGCTGGCTGGGTTGTCATGCCTTGCCGGACTGGTCATATTTTTAGGACGCAGCTTCGAAAACCTGCCGGCAAAACGCATCTTGTTTGGTTGTGCCATCGGCTTTGCCGCCATCAGCGCCATCATGGTCAAAACATGGCTTAATGAAGCGGCGGTGGTACCGCTGCCGGCGTTGGGGCTATATGTTTTTACCAGTGGCTTCGCGCTTTACGCCGCCTTGAAAAAACAATAGCTGTTTCGGGCTATACACGCGCCAGCAAGTCAAGCAACGCGGTACGACAGGCGTCGGGTGCTTCTAATGTTGAAAGATGCCCGACATCGGGCAGCAGCCGCATATCGGCATGCGGTGCCAATGCCGCCATTTCTGCAGACAGCGGCGGCGGCGTCAATTTGTCATCGGTGCCGCAGATGATCAGCAGCGGTGCGGAAAATCCTGCCAGCACATCACGCTGATCACGCCGTCCTAAAATGGCCTTTTGTTGCTGGGCAAACACGCCGCGCCCAATTTCCGCCGCCATCGCCAGAACACCATCGACAAGTGCCGCATCAGCCAGCGCCGTCGGTGACAGGCATTTTCCCAGAAACTGGCGTGTCACACCGCGAAAACCATCCTGCCCGGCCAGTTTAATCGCCTGTTCCCGATAGGCGCGTTGCGCCGCATTATCCTGCCGGCAACTCGTGCTGAGCAACGCCATCGCGCTGATACGCGACGGCGCAAGTCGCGCCATTTCCAAAGCAACATAGCCGCCCATCGACAGCCCGATTGGTATGAGCTGGCCCGGCGCTTGCGCCAGCGCCGCCTCGGCCATCGCGGTCATTGTGTCATGCTGGCGGGTATCGGCAAACACAGCGCCGCCGGGCATGGCATCGCGCTGATGATGAAACAAATATTCAGTGCATAATAAACCCGGAATAAAAATTGTCGTTGCACTCGCCATCAATGCGTGACCCTCTTGTGAATGATATATTGACCTTGCGCCTGTTCCTCTGTATCACCGTGACACACAACTGTCCGCCGATTTTTGCATTTGTGCGTAATAATCATGTTCTGAGAAATCACAAAGGAAACTGTCCTTGAAATTTTCTGATCTCGGCCTGAGCGACGGGTTAAGTCGCGCAGTGGCCGATCTGGGGTATGAGACCCCAACCCCAATTCAAGAAAAATCTATTCCTATAGTACTGATGGGGCGGGATATCCTTGGCTCAGCACAGACTGGGACTGGCAAAACCGCATCCTTTACCCTGCCGATGATTGATATTCTGGCGTCTGGCCGGGCAAAAGCGCGGCTGCCGCGCAGCCTGATTTTGGCCCCGACGCGCGAGCTTGCGGCACAGGTTGCCGACTCATTTGAGAAATTTTCAGTGAATAACAAACTGTCAATGGCATTATTGATTGGCGGCGTCAGCTTTGCCGACCAGAATGCCGCATTGGGTAAAGGCGTTGATGTGCTGGTCGCCACTCCCGGCCGCTTGCTGGATCATTTTGAGCGTGGCAAGGTATTGCTCAATGATGTCAAAGTTCTGGTGATTGATGAAGCTGATCGCATGCTCGATATGGGCTTTATTCCTGACGTTGAAAAGATCGTGGGTCTGTTGCCGCGCATGCGTCAAACCTTGTTTTTTTCCGCGACCCTGTCTGATGATATTCAGAAACTTGGCAGCAAATTTGTGATGAATCCAAAAATCATCGAAGTCGCGCCGCCAGCCTCGACCGCCGAAACCGTCGCCCAGCATCTGATCTGGAGCGATAGCAAAGCAAAACGCCAGGTTCTGCGCGATTTGCTGGGGGCTGAGAAGGTGAAAAACGCGGTTATTTTCTGTAACCGGAAACGCGATATTTCAACCTTGGTAACGTCACTGACACGCCATGGCTTTTCTGCCGTTGCGTTGCATGGCGATATGACCCAGTCCGCCCGGCTTGAGGCTTTGCAGAAATTCAAAGATGGTGATGTGCCGCTGTTGATTGCGTCCGATGTGGCCGCGCGCGGACTCGATATTGCCGGGCTTAGTCATGTGTTTAACTTTGATGTGCCAATGAGCGCCGAAGATTATGTCCATCGTATCGGACGCACCGGTCGCGCTGGCAAATCCGGCCGCGCCTTTACCATCGCTGCCGGCAAGGATGACATTAAATATATCGGCTCTATTGAGGCCTTAATTGGCAAGCCAATTCCGCCAATCACCCTCGATAATGCAAAGATCAGCAATGCCACAACATCCGCCGCACCGGCAGATGCTGCTGCTATGGTGGCGGACAAGCCAAAGCCAAAGCGTCAGGCAAAATCAGCTCAAACTGTTAAAAAAGCCCCAGCCTCAACGCAGAAAAACAGGAACCGCGGTGATGAATTGCCGTCGCCACCTGATTGTCAGGGCAGCACAATGGAAGAAACCGGCCATATCCCGGCATTTCTGACCCGCTAATTTCAACAGCAAATCAGACCAGAGCTTTGTCGATGACTTCGCTTAGGTCATTCGATTGCGCCGCCGCCTGTACCGTTTTCAGCACTGTGCGCATTTGCTGTTGGCGCTGCTCACTATAGGCACCGATACGGGTCAATGGCAGCGCCATGCGGGCGGCTAATTGCGGGTTACGCTTGTCGATATCGATCAAGCATCCGGCAATAAATTCAAAGCCACTGCCATCTTCGGCATAAAACCTGACCGGATTACCAGTCATAAACGCCCCCAGCACAACGCGCAGTTTATTTGGGTTTTTGGGGTCAAATGCCGGATGCTGCATCAGTTCCTGCAGCCGTTCAATACGACCGCTGATACAGGACATTGATTCAAAGGAAAACCATTTTTCCAGCACCAGTGCATTATCCTGCCAGCGATCATGAAAAGCTGACAACACCGTTTCCCGCACCGCCGTCGGTCGGTTATTTACCGCCGCCAATGCGCCTTGCGACACTGTCATATTGCTGTCCAGAACATGTGCCATGGCACGCTCATCCGCCTGCGCATCACCAGCCGCAACAGCCAGCGCCAAAAGCCGGTTCAGCAATGCCCGCCCACCGGCTGTATCGGCAAGCTGCGCCGATTTTTTCGGATCAAGCGCGGCCTGATAGTGACCATGTAGCTGCTGCGCAAGTGCTGCTTCAAATGCCAGTCGCGCGTTGAACAGCGCCACCGGATCAGCTGGCGTCATGCGGCTTTCCAGAACCGAAATCGCCGGCAATGTCACAATCGCCGCTTTGAAATAATCAAGACAATTCGGGTCATCCAGAATATGTGAAACGCCGTCAGCAAGCGCCGCAATCCTGTCGCTATTCACCGCTGCCTGCGGGTCTGCGGCAATCGCCAGAATTTCATCAGAGACCAGCGTTTGCGCACTATCCCAACGGTTAAACAGATCAGTATCATACCGCATAATATGGCGGCGTTCATCCGGGCTTAGATCATCATCAACAACCACCGGCGCGGAGAAATTACGCAAAATACTCGGCGTTAAATTCGCCGCCTGTGGCGCGTAAATGCTTTGTTCCAGATGTTCCTCTGTCAACAGAATCACATGTTCATCCTGCGCTGGTGCATCGGCTGCCAGTTTTGTCGGGACAATCTTGCCCTGCTGATCGAGAAACGCCAGGCGGAGCGAAATGGGCAGCGCGTTTCGCGGCGTCTGCGCGGCTGTATCGGGAATCTGCTGTGACAGGGACAGCAACAAATGGCTGGCGTCATCACCAGCATGGCGGCGCACGCGCAGCTGCGGTGTGCCGGCTTGCTGATACCATCCTTGAAACCCGTCAAGATTGACATTATTCGCATCGGCCATGGCGGCCAGAAAATCGTCGCATGTCACGGCATGCCCGTCATGGCGGGCAAAATACAGATCCATACCCTTGCGAAAGCCGTCCTTGCCCAAAAATCCGGCAAGCATGCGGATCACTTCGGCGCCTTTTTCATAGACTGTGGCGGTGTAAAAATTATTGATCTCTTTATAGGTTTCCGGGCGGATCGGATGTGCCGTCGGGCCCCGGTCTTCGGGAAATTGTGCGGCGCGAAGCATCGCCACATCATTCGCACGCTGTACACCTGCATCATGCATATCCGCCGAAAAACACTGGTCGCGGAACACCGTCAGCCCTTCTTTCAGGGTCAGTTGGAACCAGTCACGACAGGTCACACGGTTGCCTGTCCAATTGTGAAAATATTCGTGCGCGACAATCGATTCAACGCGATGCAAATCATCATCTGTTGCGGTCGCGGTGTCAGCCAGAACAAATTTGCTGTTAAAAATATTCAGGCCTTTATTTTCCATCGCCCCCATATTGAAATGGCTTACCGCGACGATCTGGAACAGATCAAGATCATATTCAAGACCATATTCCTGTTCATCCCACCGCATCGAGCGGATCAGCGAATCCATCGCATGCGCTGTCAGTTCTGCATTGCCCTTTTCGACATAGATTTTCAGATCGACGGCGCGGCCTGATGCCGTCACATAGGGTGATGTCACACAATCAAGATCGCCAACAACAATGGCAAATAAATAGCTTGGCTTTGGGTGCGGGTCATGCCAGACGGCAAAATGCCGGTCCGCACCAACCGCACCAGTTTCAATCAAATTGCCGTTTGACAAGATCTGCGGAAAGGCAGTTGACGCCTCAATCCGCACGGTGAAAACAGACATCACATCCGGACGATCGGGAAAATACCCAATGCGGCGAAAGCCTTCAGGCTCACATTGCGTACAATACATGCCGCCTGACAGATACAGCCCTTCAAGCGCGGTGTTATCCTGCGGGTAGCATCGCGATTGCACTTCAACAACCGCTTCATCGGCCAGACCAGCGACTGACAACCCGTGGTCGGACAAACTGACACCGTCCGGCATATCATGACCAACCGGCAGTTCGACAGAATCGATCGCAAGCCGCGTCAGTTCAATATTCTGCCCGTCCAGCCATAACGGCGCATCTGCTGCTGCATCGGGGTTACGGCGCACAGCCAGCTTTGTCGTCACATCGGTGGCGTCATCTTTAATATCAATGGTGATGAAAACCGAAATCACCAAAAAAGCGGGAGGTTGGTAATCCTGGCGACGTTTCAGCATGGCGGCTAGCTGGCGTCACGCGACGTGGTATAAGCTTCCTTGCAATGCGGCAGACAATAGGGTTTGCCTGGCACAACCGTATCACCGCAAAATACAAAACCATTTTTCTTAGGGTCACCTGTTGGCCAACAGCATTTGCTGCGCGACCAGACAAGCTGCCGCAACTCCAGACGCAATGGCAAATCCTGTTCTTCAACAACCGGCTCAACCTTTGGCTTTTCGGCTTTTGGCTTGCTGATCGGTGACGGCCGCTTTGGCAGCCCCATGCGGTGCGCCTTGCCGGCAATGGCATTGCGCGACACGCCAAGCGCCTCGCCAATCTGTGAGATAGACAGCCCTTGCGCCCATAGCTTTTTTAATTCTTCTAACCGTTCGTCAGTCCACACATTGCCGGTGTCGCTCATCAGGTCTCTCTTTATCTAAATTCTGTCATTTTTTGCGCGCATGCGATAACCCAGCGCCATATATAGCGGTCAACCGCATCGAACTCAATGTTCGAATCATAATTGCGGCTTAGAATGCGGCAATAAATCTGCCAATCAAATCGATCTGATAATCGAGCATATGCCGACCATAATGTATCGGCAGACCGCGAGACACCGCATCCTGTAGCCATTTTGTATCGGCCGGCACCATGATTATATCAGCGATAACAGTATGTTTGCTGACATGGTCAAGCGCCAGCGGCAAAGCATCATCAGCATGCAGACCAAGGCTGGTACTGTTAATGATCATATCGACGCCGGCGCCATCGGTTTGCGTCAGTGGCTGGGCAGATACAGCAGTAAAACCAAGCTCTTTGACCAGCAGATCAGCCAGATCGCGGGCCTTGTCGACATTGCGGTTGGCAATTGTCAGATGTCCAACGCCGGCCTCGCATAACGCCGCAGCAATGGCACGCGCCGCACCGCCGGCCCCCAACATCAGAATATTTTTTCCAGAAACCTCAAATCCATTGCCACGACAACCAGCGACAAACCCGGCGCCATCAAAATTATCGCCATAAAGCTGGCCATCCGGGTCAAATCTAACGGCATTAACGGCGCCGGTCATCCGCGCCGCCGTGCCAAGATGGTCACATAGCTCCGCCATCGCCAGCTTATGCGGAATGGTCACCGCCAGCCCCCCAAAATTCGGTATATTTTGCAGGCCTTTTACAATCGTTTCCAGCATTTCTGGCGGCGCATCAATGGGCACCATAATATGACCAAGACCCGCCGCTGCAAATCGCGGATTAAACACCATTGGCGCACGCACATGCGTCACCGGATGGGCAATCACCCCAAACACCCGGCTATTGCCGTCGACCCATGGAACGCCGGACTGGGAAGATTCTGTCATTTTTGACATAAAAGACCTCTGAGCATATGCAAATACGCAACACCGCGCGCCGAAACTCTATCGCAGCTTGCCGGTCGTGACCAGTATCGAGATGGCCGCAGCAACGCGGTCGATAAGAAAATATCGAAAAATGGTCACACTACTGCCCATTTTCAGCCCTTTTTCAGGCCTAAGCATGAGCATGACACCAGTGCTTGTTGACACCTCACCCACTGTTTTGACAGGCACTGGTGCACCCAAACCCGGGCGGCGACGCCGCACATAGAAGAAAGATCATCTGATGAGAAAAAAACATACCCTGCCGGTTATTGCCGGATTACTGACGGTATCAGCTGCGTTGATTGCCGGACTGGCCAGCGCCGATATGAAATCTGACCGCACGAAAAAATCAATGATGTATGCGAAAAAACTCGACACCAATGCCGATGGTGCCATCAGCCTTGATGAATTGACCGCACGTCAGGATCGGCGCTTTGCGAAGATTGATCAGAACAATAACGGGCTGATCGACAAAGACGAATTTAATGCGCGGCTGGTCGCCATGTTTACCCGTATGGATCAAAACGGTGATGGTTTATTACGCGATGATGAGTTGCCGCGCCAAGACTATGGCAAAAAACATCATCATCAGCACGATCATCGTGACAAAAACAAAAACAGTTAACGCGTCAGCAGACGCCAACTGATGACCTGCACTGGCCAAGTTTCTCTCTCAAAACTTGGTGGGATGATGGTTTTGTCGTCCTCCAGCCATCCCCTGCCAGTGCGGGTCACACAGCATTATTGGCCCCATAACATTATGACCTGCTAACGCGGATTAATCTTCCCGCTGAAAATCAAGCGAGGCTGAATTAATGCAATAGCGTAAGCCGGTCGGTTGCGGCCCGTCTGGAAACACATGCCCCAGATGCGCATCACACGCGCTGCAATGCACCTCGGTACGCCGCATAAAAAAGCTGTTATCTTCGGTTTCTTCGATTGGTGCATGATCCATTGGCGCATAAAAACTCGGCCAGCCTGACCCCGATTCAAACTTTGTCTGCGAGTCAAATAACGCGGCGCCGCAACAGATACAGTGATAGGTGCCGGCATCATGCTTGTCATAGAGCGCGCCGGAAAATGCCGGCTCGGTGCCATGTTTGCGGGTCACCCGGAATTGCTCTTCGGTCAGAATTTGTCGCCATTCATCGTCTGTTTTGATGATCTTTTCCATTCGCACTGCCTTTTTACTGATTTAATTCTGATGTAAAATATTAAAAATTTTCAATGGGGTGACTGGCATATCTATATGCTGTATGCCGAGCCCATCACACACGGCAGACACAACAGCCTGCGGTGCGCCAATGGCACCGGCCTCACCCGACCCTTTGATTCCCAAAATATTATTCTGACAGGGCGTATTATGCATGTGAATATCCAATTGTGGAAAATGATCGGCGCGCGGCATGGTGTAGTCCATAAATGATCCGGACAGGATTTGGCCTGAATCATCATACACAACATGTTCATATAGAGCCTGCCCAACACCCTGAGCAATGCCGCCATGGATCTGGCCAGCCAGCATCATTGGATTAATCACCAGACCAAAATCATCCACTACGGTAAATTTTACAATGGTGATATCACAGCTGGCCGGGTCAATCTCAACCTCAGCGATATGGCATCCATAGGGATAGGTCGCACCGGCCGTTTCATAGCTATGCGCCATATTCAGCACATGTGGCTGGCCGCGCACTGCAAGCTGTTCGACAAGACTGTCCAGATCAATTGTGCGGTTCGTATGTGACGCCACAAACAAGCCATCTGAAAACTGCACCGCTTCGTCTGCGGCTTCTAAATAGGCGGCAGCATAAGGCCGCGCCGCGGCGATGATTTTCGCCGCAGCCTCGGCGGTTGCTGACCCCAAAATGGTGGTCATTCTGGCACCGCCAGTGGTGCCGCGTAAGCCGCGTGCTGAGTCCCCCTGCAATACAGTGATTTTATCGGCATCATATGACAGACGGTCAGACAGAATCTGCGTCAATGTGGTGCGATGCCCCTGTCCGTTACATTGCTGTGCTGCGTGCAGGACAATCTGGCCATCTGCGGAAAATTCGATAGAAACACCTGAATCTGTTCCACCGCCGCATTGTTCCAGATACATGCCATAGCCGATACCACGCAACTGGCCGCGGGACTGCGAATCTTGCCGGCGCGCGGCAAATCCGGCCAGATCAGCCTTTTTAGTGGCAGTATCAAGCAAAGCTGGCATATCGCCTGAATCAATGCTGCCGCCAACCGGCATGGTGTAGGGAATTTGTGCAGCTGTGATCATATTGGTTTTGCGGATCGCCACCCGGCTCTTGCCAGTAAAAATGGCAATATGATCCATCAGACGTTCCATCAGATAATTGGCTTCGGGGCGGCCGGCGCCGCGATAGGCATCGACTGCCGGTGTATTCGTCACCACCCCAATAACCCGCAGGCTAGTGGCCGGAATATCGTAAACCGTGGTCAGCGTGCGACAGCCCGACATGGTCGGAATATAGGTCGAAAAATTTGATAACCATGCCCCCATATTGGCATGAGCAGTGACTTTCAGTGCATGAATACGGCCATTTTCATCAATCATAGCCGAGGCTTGCGACCGGTTATCACGCCCATGAAGATCGGCAACAAACGCCTCTGAACGATTTTGCTGCCAGCGCACCAACGCGCCAAGACGGCGTGCCGCCCAGGCCAGACATAATTGTTCAGGATGCAGGAAAATTTTAAAGCCAAAACTGCCGCCAACATCCGGTGTGCGCACCCGCACCTTGTCCTGTGGCAATGACAATGCCGCAGCGATCTGTTCGGCAAGCCCGACCGGGCCTTGTGTGCCGCACCATATTTCAAGACTGTCCGGGGCATCGCCGGGGCCTGCCAACATCGGCCGCGTTTCTATCGAATTTATAACCACCCGGTTATTCACCACGTCAATATCGACACGCTGCCAGCCATTTTGTTCGGCCTGTTCAAAAGCCGCGTCGGCGGCCGCGTGATTGCCAGCGTGCCAGTCAAACACCCGGTTATTCTTATAACAGTCATAAAGCTGCGGTGCGCCATCGGCCATCGCCGCATAGACGTCGGTAACGGCGGGCAGTGGTTCAAATGATGCGTCGATCAATTCAACCGCATCATTGGCCTGGGTCTGGGTATCGGCAACCACCATGGCCACGATATCACCGGCATAACGATTGATATCACGCACCATCGCTGGCTTTGTTGTCATCGGCATTTTACTGCCATCAAAATTTTCGATTTGTAACTGACAATGAATATCACCAACCTGATCAGCATCGAGATCGGCCTGACTTGCCACCAAACGGACGCCCGTGGCAGATGCTGCGGCGCTATAGTCAAGGCTCTGCAATCGGGCATGTGCATAAGGCGCGCGCAAAAACGCAACACGCAAACCAGCGCCGGGCATCACATCATCGCTGTAGCATCCTGTACCGGTGACAAACCGTCTGTCTTCAACGCGCGCTACCGATTGACCAACTGCGAATTTCATTTAACACTCCGTAACAAATAACAAACAACAGCCAGACTATTGAGCAAATTATTGACCAGATCCTTTATTGGCAAACATGGTGTAGGCCGTATGGATGCGGGTGCCGGTTGTGACCCAACATAACAGCCCGAACCCCCAAGCAAAATAAATAAAATAGCTCGGCCAAATGACCATCGCGCACAGCACCAAAATGGTTTCGGTGCCCTCGGTCATCCCGCCCAGATAATAAAATGCTTTTTTGCCGCGGATGTCGGTTTCGATATTATGTTTTGCCGCCAAAATGGCAAAGCCAAGAAAGCTGCTGGCGGTACCCATAAAGCTGACGCACAGAAAACACGCCGCGATCGCATTTGCCGGATCAGCGATGGCAAAAGCCAGTGGAATGGCGCTGTAAAATACAAAATCAGCGACCAGATCAAGATAACCACCAAAATCAGTTTGACCGGCAGCCCGTGCCACGGCGCCGTCCAGCCCATCCGCAACACGATTCAAAATTATCAACCATAGAGCGAAAAAAGACAGATCAATCGCGACGAAAATAAACGCCAATAAACCAAAAAAGGCACCCGCAATCGTGACATGATTGGCGCTGACCCCAAGCCCCATCAGCCAGCGACCGGGCGGGTTCAAACCGCGATCAATCAACGGTCGAAGTCTGGCATCAAACATCGTCACCCACCCCCGGCCGGGTTTGACGGCAATCGTGCCAAAATTGTTTCTGCTGCAAACACATGCTGGCCCAACGTAACCTGACAATGGCTGTGCGCTGGCAGATAGATATCAGTCACCCCTGCCAGCCGCGCCATGCCAAGCGGCTGGCCAGCAGACAGATATTTGCCTTCAGCTAGCCGGCAGACAAGCTGGCGTGCTGTTTTTGTGGCAAGCTGTACCAGTATCACCTTATCACCGGCGGCGTTACACAGGGTAAGCTCGCGCCGCTCGTTAAGGTTGCGCATATCTTCCCAATGCGCCGAAACTGCGGGGCCAAGTTCACGATCAATACCCGGCCAGGACGCAAACAAACCCGGAAACAGGCAATTATCGGTCAGATGACCGGTGAGCGGGCTGGTGTGAAGCTGCGCATCCGAAAACCTTGTCCGGATCGTTATCCGCAAACTGTCATAGGGCAACGGCATCACACCGGTATCGGCCGGGCAATTGTCAATTTGCACAACACGGCCATCGGCAGGCGCGATGACCAGATTTTCATCTGTGGGCGTCTGGCGCAGCGGAACCCGCAATATATGCGCCAGCCATATCATCAGGCCGAGAAGAAAACAGCCAACCGGCAAGGCCACCACACTGACAATGATCGTGACCACACCAGCCAGCGCCAATATGGGCCAGCCATCATCCGCAATTTCAGCATTTGTTAAACGGTTCATTGGCAATATTTTATGTCATAGATCATCAGCATAATGCAATGTGACCTGTACACAGCATCATGACCGCAATCGCTAGTTTGCGCCCGTATTTACCGCGCCATTTTTGGGCAGAGAAAAAATCTGGTTTGGGTAAATCAGGTCAGGGTTGTTGATATCACTGGTGTTTTTGCGAACAATATCGATATAACGCACGCCTTCGCCAAAACTGCGGTAAGCGATACGCCACAGCGCGTCGCCCTTGTTCACCACGACAAGCTGTGACCCATCCAGCCCCTTTTGCAAATCACGTGACCGCATCGGCAACAGATAATGCGCAACAGCCTGTCCGGCATTATCAATCAAAATAAATTCGAGCCTGTGGTTTTGGCGGTTTTTATCCACCGCACCGGTCACCTGCCAGCCGCCATCTGCCAGCACCAGGGCGTCACCAAAATAGGTGCCATTGGCACTCACAGAGACCCGCACGCCGCCACGCGAATGCCCGGCAATGGTAATCTGATCCTCTCCCTGCCAGACAAGACTGCGCGGGCCAATACGCGCAATTGCCGCTGCCGCTGCCGTTTGCGTGTCATCGCCCGCATCCGGCTGCTGATCATCAGGCGATTGCAACAAGACCGGCATTTCGGTCTGATTTTCCGGCAACAGCGCGACCAGCGGTTTGCTTGTCTGATCGGCATATATCTCAATCGCTATGCTGGTTTCAGCCAGCAAGGTGGTCGCGTCCTCAAGCTCTGCCGCCACCGAGATTAAATGCTGCCCCGGGCCAAGCCGTTTTTCCAGAACAACAACCCATTCACCATTCGCATCAGCGGTGGTTTTACCGAGCAACAGCGTGTCTTCAAAAACGCTGATGGTGGCGCCCGGTGGCGCACTGCCGGCAACCACTGCCGACCCGTCCGGTTTCACCCGGGCAATCTCAATACGAAGTGCGGGTTCGGCATCTTGTTGTAGCAGCAGCGACGATGCATCAGATGTGGCCGGGCCCGCCTGTTGTTCAGAGCTGTTTTCGTCCGCCGCCTGTGTTGGTTCGGTTTGGCTGTTGGGACGCAGCTCAATCGATTGTGTTTGTGGTGCCACTTCGGCGGTTTCATCATCGGTGAAAAACACCACGCCAAGCGCGAGCGCTACGAGTATTCCACCAACACCAAAAAGCATGTAGAGAATAATGCGCACCGTTAGATTCCAATTTTGCTGGCTTTTGTAATGTTCAAACGTAATGCTAAAACAGTTTTGGTTCAATGACACAGGGTCAGATTTTTGAGAATAGAGCAGTTTAAGGAAAATTGATGAAAAAATTATGCGTTTTCACCGGGGCCGCAACAGGAACCGACCCCAGGTTCGTCGCGGCTGCGGATCAGCTGGGCCAGATACTGGCTTCGCGCAATCTTGGCCTTGTCTATGGTGGCGGCAAATCTGGCCTGATGGGGAAAATAGCCGATGCGGTTATTGCCGCGCAGGGACATGCCACCGGCATCATTCCAAAATTTCTGGATAATGTCGAAATTGCGCATCGCGGGCTGGATGATCTGCGTGTCATTGACACCATGCATGAACGCAAAAACATGATGTATGAGACCTCTGATGGGTTTATCATTATGCCCGGCGGTCTTGGCACGCTTGATGAAACCATGGAGATCATCACCTGGCGGCAACTTGGCCTGCATCGCAAACCGATCATCATCGTCAATCTATATGGCTATTGGGACCATATGTTGATGCTGTTTCAGAACATCATCGATGAAGGCTTCATGCATCATGGACATACCGGCCATTTTGAGCATGTTGATGATATGGATGCGCTCGCTGACCGGCTGGACATGTATTTTCCCAACACTCAGGACGCTGCCCCAACGGTATAGAAGATGGGTACCAGACGGCCTATACGGGTGCTGTTAAAACCGCCGATACAGGCACAGCAAAACATATCAACCGGTCAGCGCGTCTGTTAGCCGATGATGCGGTTAAAAATATCACTCGGCCGCATAAATTTGGCGACAAGATCGGCATTTGGCCGGTAATACCCGCCAAGATCGCATGGCTGCCCCTGTGTTGACGCCAACTCCGCAACAATTTGACTTTCCTGCGCCTCTATTTCGGCGGCAATCGCGGCAAATATGCTGGCCAGTTCAGCATCATCAGTCTGCGCCGCAACGGCCTGTGCCCAATAGAGCGCAAAATAGAAATGACTATCGCGTGTGTCGGTTTCGCCGACGCCCCGCCGCGGCGATTTATCCTGTGTCAGGATAAGCTGCGTCGCGGCGTCAACAGCGCGGCCTAAAATGGCCGCCTTGTCGTTCTGCAACAATTCTGATGCAAACATCAACGACTCACCAAGCGCACAAAATTCGCCAAGCGAGTCCCAGCGCAAATGGCCTTTTTCAATAAATTGCTGAACATGTTTGGGCGCAGAGCCACCTGCCCCGGTTTCAAACAATCCCCCGCCATTCATTAATTTCACAACCGACAGCATTTTTGCCGAAGTGCCGAGCTCAAGAATCGGAAATAAATCAGTCAGGTAATCGCGCAACACATTACCGGTAATCGAAATACAATCCGCGCCCGCGGTAATGGTTTTGAGGGTAAAGCTGGTTGCCTGACGCGGATCCAGAATATGAATCGCACTGCGGTCAACAGCGTCTTCCAACAGAATTTTTTCAACATATTTAATGAGTTGAGCATCATGCGCCCGATCAGCATTCAACCAGAATACAGCCGCCGCCCCGGTGGCCTTTTGCCGCGCCACACCAAGCCTGACCCAGTCTTCGATGGGCGCCGGTTTGGTTGTTGCCATACGCCAGATATCGCCTTTGCCCACCTGATGCTCATGCAGCACATCACCGGCCGCGCTCAGCACCTGCACGACGCCTGCCTCGGTCATTTCAAAGGTTGTCGGGTGCGACCCATATTCTTCGGCTTTTTGTGCCATCAGTCCGACATTCGATACGGTGCCACATGTGGTCGGATCAAGCGCGCCATTCGCCTTGAAAAAGCGAATGGATTCATCATAAATCGGCGCATAGGAATTATCCGGGATCACACATTTGCAATCATCCTCATTGCCATCCGGCCCCCAGGCACGCCCGCCAGCACGGATTAATGCCGGCATTGAGGCATCGATAATCACATCCGAGGAGACATGCAAATTGCTGATGCCTCGATCTGAATCGACCATATAGAGCCGAGGCTGATCAGCCAGCGCTTGCGCCAGGTCACTTTGCAGCAGTGATTCCTGCGCGGCCGGCAAGGATGCAATGCGCTGTTCAAGGTCACTCAGCCCCAAATTCGGGTTAAATTCCATATCGCGCAGCAGCGTCTCATGTTTGGCGATAAAATCTTCCAGCAACACCGACACCACATGGCCAAAAATGATCGGATCAGCCACCTTCATCATGGTGGCTTTCAAATGCACCGAAAACAATACGCCTTTGGCTTTTGCATCGGCCAGCTGGTCTTTAATAAAGCTGCGCAGCGCTGTGACATTCATAAAGCTGGCATCAACAACTGTTCCAGCGATTATATCCAGACCGTCTTTCAGCACGGTTTGCTGGCCTTGTTGATTAATAAACAGAATTTTGAAAGCACCTGCCTGCGCATCCGAAACCGTGGCGGAGATTTCGTTTGAGACAAAATCTTGTGCCGGCATTGAGACAACATGCGTTGCTGAATCGGCGCGCCAGACCCCCATTTTATGCGGATTCTGCATCGCATAGTTTTTCACCGCACGCGCCGCGCGACGATCAGAATTGCCTTCGCGCAATACCGGGTTGACGGCACTGCCCTTGACCGCATCATAGCGATCACGCGCTGATTGTTCAGCCGGGTTTTTTGGCGTATCCGGATAATCCGGCAGCGCATAGCCCTGCGCCTGTAATTCACTGATCGCCGCCTTTAATTGTGGCACCGATGCCGAGATATTTGGCAGCTTGATGACATTTGCCTTTGGCATTTTGACCCAGTCACCCAATGCCGCCAAATCATCGCTCTGCCGCTGATCATCGGTTAAAATCTCGGGAAACATGGCAATGATCCGGCCAGCTAGTGAAATATCCCGCTTTTCAACCTGCAGCCCGGCGGCCGCGGCGAATTTTTTAATGATCGGCAAAAGCGATGCGCTTGCCAGTTCAGGTGCCTCGTCAACAGTCGTATAGATAATATCAGCCATGTTCCCCACCCATTCGATAAAAATTTAACGCAACACAAGCACCGGTGTCACAATGCAGCCGCGACAGCGTCGATGGCGGCCTGTGCATCATCTGCGTTCGGGCCGCCAGCCTGTGCCATATCGGGTCGCCCGCCGCCACCGCCGCCACCCAAAGCAGCCGAGCCAAGCCGAACCAGATCAACCGCATTTTTCGTCTTCGTCAGATCATCCGTCACCGCCACAACAACCGACGCCTTGCCAGCATCCGTCGCAACCAGACAAATCACCGCATTTTTCAGCGTGGATTTGATTTCGTCCGCCATTGATTTCAGCTCGCGTGCCGGCGTGTCTTCCAGCAAACGACCCACAAAATTGACCCCGTTTACCACCTCGCCAGCGGCAGCAGAACCACCACCAGCAGCCAGCTTGCGCCGCAATTGCGTCAAATCGCGTTCGGTTTTCTTGCGCTCTTCCAGCAGTTGCGCCACCCTGTCAGCCAGCTGATCAGGGGTGATTTTCAGTAAATCAGCCGCCCGGGTGAGAATATGATCACGCGTTTCAATCCATTCCAACGCGCCCGATTGTGTCACCGCCTCAAGCCGCCTTACGCCCCCGGCAACGGCTGATTCAGAGATAATTTTCAACAGGCTGATATCGCCAGTGCGGGTGACATGGGTGCCACCACATAATTCGACTGACCAGGCTTTATCACTGCCGTCATCGGCTGGCCCACCCATTTGCACAACCCTGACCTCGTCTCCGTATTTTTCGCCAAACAGCGCCAGCGCGCCAAGTTCAATGGCCGCATCCGGGGTCATAATACGGGTCGACACCTCACTATTCATGCGGATCCGGTCATTCACAATCGCCTGCACCCGCGCCAGTTCATCGGCCTCCACCGCCTTTGGATGGGAAAAGTCAAACCGCAACCTGTCCGCCGAGACCATCGAGCCTTTTTGCGCCACATGATCGCCCAAAACATGGCGCAGCGCCTCGTGCAACAGATGCGTGGCCGAGTGGTTTGCGCGCAACCGCAAGCGGCGGCTTACATCAATCTGTAATCGCACTGCCATATCGGTTGTCACTGTGCCTTCGAGAACGTCAAGATGATGCACAAACAACCCCGACGGTGTTTTCACCGTATCAGTGACACGCGCCTTGCCACCGTCCCAATCAACGGTGCCAGTATCGCCAATCTGTCCACCTGACTCGGCATAGAATGGGGTCTGATTGACCACCATACGAACGCGCTGGCCAGCATCGGCTTTGGTGACTTCGCCGCTATCATCGACAAGCGCTGCGACGACGGCCTCGGCGGTATCCGATGTGTATCCCAAAAACTCGGTTGACTCGAGCCGTTGGCCCAAATCGAGCCAGACCCCTTCGGTGGCGGCATCGCCAGAACCGCTCCATGACCGCCGGGCGGCGGCTTTTTGCGCCTCCATGGCAGCGTTGAATCCGGCAAGATCAACCTGCCAGCCATAGCCCCGCATAAAATCCTGAGTTAAATCAAGCGGAAAGCCATAAGTGTCATAGAGTTTAAAGGCGGTGGCGCCGTCCAATGTGCCGGCCGAGGCTTTGCCTGCCACCTCATCTTGTAAAATCTTCATGCCACGGTCGAGGGTTTCTTTAAAGCGGGTTTCTTCGAGCTTCAATGTTTCGGTTATCAGCGATTGGGCACGGCCAAGTTCGGCATATTGCGCCCCCATCTCGGATACCAGAACCGGCACAAGCTTAAACATCGTCGGGTCGACACAGCCCATCTGATGGATATGCCGCATAGCCCGCCGCATAATCCGCCGCAACACATAGCCGCGCCCCTCATTCGACGGCAGCACCCCATCGGCAATCAGAAACGACGCCGCACGCAGATGATCGGCAACCACCCGGTGCGATACATTATGTGCGCCATCCGCATCCGTCCCGGATGCTTCGGCCGACGCCATAATCAGGCTGCGCATCAGATCGATATCATAATTATCATGCTTGCCTTGCAACACCGCAGCGATACGTTCAAGACCCATGCCGGTGTCAATCGAGGGTTTTGGCAAGGACAGCCGCTCTGCCGCGGTTTGTTCATATTGCATGAACACCAAATTCCAGATTTC
>ERZ802822.697-NODE-697-length-22866-cov-9.850454_pt1 | contig 22866 bp, 39 predicted proteins | sample MGYA00345649_ERZ802822 | MGnify/ENA primary metagenome ERZ802822 (study PRJEB30503, sample SAMEA104212359) | marine metagenome | biome: Westerlies Biome; feature: [SRF] surface water layer (ENVO:00010504) within the epipelagic zone...; material: water...
AGGCTGATCTTCGTGGTGTCCGAGAGCGGCATCCTCCAAGGTGTTCTCACCGACGGAGATTTTCGACGCTGGATTGCAACGTGCGGAGAGATCGACCTCAACCGTCCTGTAACCGCAGCAATGAATCCAAGCTGCCGGTCAGCTTCGGAAGGCAGCTCAACGGCTGAGCTAGCCGCTCTGCTGAATTCCAGAATCATTGCGCTGCCATTACTCGACAGCCACGGACGGATCGTGGCTGTGGCACGGCTTGGAACGGGCGCGTTACAGCTTGGACAGCACCCGATTGGTGATGAACATCCATGCTTTGTGATTGCAGAAATTGGCAACAATCACAACGGCGATATCAACATCGCACTGCAACTGATTGATGCAGCCCATGCGGCTGGAGCGGATTGCGCGAAATTCCAGATGCGTGACATGGGGCGTCTGTATAGCAATTCAGGGAAGAGCAGCGATATGGCGTCCGATCTCGGAACGCAATACACCCTCGATCTGCTCGAGCGCTTCCAACTCAGCGATGACGAGTTGTTCCGTTGTTTCGATTACTCAGCCAGCAAAGGGCTCGTACCCCTGTGCACCCCATGGGATGACACAAGCCTACAAAAACTCAATCAGTGGGGAATGGAAGGGTTCAAAGTTGCCTCTGCTGATTTTACAAATCACGCCTTATTGACACAACTTGCGGCAACTGGAAAGCCACTAGTTTGCTCCACCGGAATGGCATCGGAGCTAGAAATTCGTTCTGGCATTCGCCACCTTCAAAAGAAGGGAGCTAATTATGTTCTCCTGCACTGCAACTCCACATACCCAACCCCATTTAAAGACGTTAATCTCCGCTACTTGGAACGACTTCGTGAATTAGCAGATGCCCCCGTGGGATATTCAGGCCATGAACGAGGGATCGAAATCCCCATTGCAGCAGCGGCACTAGGAGCCGTGGTGATTGAAAAGCACATCACGCTAGATCGAGGGATGGAAGGCAACGATCACAAGGTGAGCCTCTTACCGGATGAATTCAAGCAAATGCTTCTTGGCATCCGTCGGGTTGAAGAATCGATGGGCCAAGGAGGGGAGCGGAGTATTAGTCAAGGCGAAATGATGAATCGCGAGGTGCTTGCCAAGAGCCTTGTGGCGTCGTGCGACATCGATGCTGGAACAACAGTCACAGAAGCCATGGTGAAAATCCAAAGCCCAGGACAAGGACTGCAACCCAATCGACTTCACGAGTTAGTCGGCAAAAAGCTTCCAATCAGCAAAAAGAAAGGCGATATTTTCTTCCCCTCAGACCTTAAATTGCAATCAGCTAAACCACGACCATTCAGGTTTGCGCAACCCTTTGGCCTACCAGTTCGTTATCACGACATCAGTACGTTTTCGGAGGTAAGCAATCTAGATCTTGTTGAAATTCATCTGAGCTACAAAGACCTCGAGGTTGATCTCGATGTCGTCATTCCAGAGAAACAACCCTTAGGGCTTGTGATTCATGCTCCTGAGCTATTTGCTGGCGACCATACACTTGACCTATCAACTGGGGATGACAAATATCGAAACCATTCCATCAAAGAGCTACAGAGAGTTGTTGACATTTCAAGAAATCTACGTAAGCGCTTTAACTGTGATGAGCCAGTTCTCCTAGTCACCAACGTTGGTGGTTTTTCTGAGCACCATCATCTAGACCCTGAAGAAAAAAAACCTTTATACGATCGACTCATTCAAAGTCTTCAAAAAATAGCAACCAACAATGAAGTCGAAATCATTCCTCAAACGATGCCACCATTCCCATGGCATTTTGGCGGGCAGCGTTATCACAATCTTTTTGTGGACGCCAACTTCATTAAAGCCTTCCACGAGGACACCGGAATGCGTGTGTGCCTTGACGTATCCCACTCAAAATTAGCTTGCAACCACTTGGATGCATCGTTTAGCGAGTTTCTAAAAAAAATCCTACCTTTCACGGCACATTTGCATCTAGCAGATGCCCAAGGAGTGGATGGCGAGGGGCTTCAAATTAAAGAGGGAGAAATTGATTGGATAGAGCTTTTCAATTTAATCAACGCTCACTGCCCGAATGCATCGTTTATTCCTGAGATCTGGCAGGGACATAAGAACCGAGGAGAAGGGGCCTGGATCGCGCTTGAACGCCTAGAACATTATTCATCAGCCACCAAGATAAACTTGAATTAGCGTGAGTCAACTGAAACCCAAGCGAATCATTCTGCATTGCGGCCTACACAAAACCGGAAGCACCTATCTGCAACGAAATTTCAAAAGCAAGCACAAGGATTTATTGAGACATGGAATTTTGTATCTTGGCCCAACAACATTTAAAAAGCAATTACGCCTTCTATGGAAATACCTGCAATGGGGAAAAAATAAGACGAAACCATCACAAAGGCTAAAACTACAGGCCTTAAAGGCGCTAAACGAACAAGCAGGCGATTCACTAGGAGAGATCCATACAATTCTCATCTCTTTTGAAGCTATTTTCGGAACACTACGAACTGGTTTGATTCAAAAAAATCAAGAGAAAAATGCCAATCGGGAAAACAGCCTAGGACTCTATCGTTACAGCAAAAAGAGAACAAAGCGTCTAATACGTGGGTTAGAAGATACATTTGGAACCAAAGATATTGATTGGACTATTTGCTTTGCCAGCAGACAGCAAGATGACTTCATTCGCTCTTGCAATATTCAGCTGATCAAAGAAGGGCATGAACTTACAGGCCTAAGCATTGAAGAATTTACGAAAATATCCAACTTCTCGTATGCCAAAACAAGCAGTTTGATCGAAAATCTAAGCTCCCTCAAGGAACAACGCAATATCAAAATCCTTCCGTTTAGCTATGAAAATATTAGCGACCGATCAGACCCAACCATGTATCTGAAAAATTTCATTAAACTCATTCTACCCGTGGAAGCAAAGCAAATTATACCCAGCCTTATCAACAAATCAGACTCAAAAAACCTCCACAAGAATATAAACCCCGGCATTAGTGAAAGGGGGCTTGATATTGCGCAAGAAGCTCGACCAATTTTCACAAAACAAGAGTGGAAACTGTTTCGTAAATTCCTAGAACAAAATTTCGTCAAGAGCATCTAACCAATGGCACAACCTCACCATTTCATTCGAATCAAGAACTGCAAACTACTCTATGGACGAGTGCCAAAAGCGGCAAACTCATCAATCAAGGCGGCCCTATGTCGGCTCTTGAGCGAACGACCACCCAAAGGAACGAAAACAACATCCGATAAGTTCTGGCAACATGAAACAAACAATGAAACTGAATTAATTACACTACGCAAGGCCCGTAAATATCGACACAGCCACGCCAGCTTCAGCTTTGTACGCAACCCTTTTGATCGCTTGATCGCTGCTTACAACAACAAAGTCATCGAAATAGAAGAGCCTCCACTACCCATGCAGCACATGGGAATTCATCATGATATGTCATTTGAATCTTTTCTCGACGTCTTGATTGACACGCCTATTCATCGCTATGACGTTCACGTTTTGCCGCAAAGTCATTTGCTTTGTCTAGGGAAACAAGTGATTCCAAAATTCGTCGGTCGGGTCGAACAAATCGATGAACATTGGGGCATTCTCCGAGATATCCTGCAGCAGCAAGGGATTGAGGTTATGCAATCATTACCACAAAAAAATGTACGCCGAGTCGAAAAAATTGGCTTACAAAAGTACTTCTGCAATCAAGCGGTGATCGATAAAGCACTTCGAATTTATGGCGATGACGTTAATTTATTTTATAACGATACAAGCATTGATAACTTAATTGACAATGCACCACTCCCACAGATTACACCACTTCAATCTCGCTCCCTAAAACTATCAAGCTGGCTTCGGAACCATGTCTTCAAGCGCTGAGCAGAACAACTGGCTTAGCGATTTACGTTGTTATCGAGCCATTAAGAATAGCCTTGCTGGTCGACATGACCACATCGCCAAAGCTTATCAACAACAATGGCCAAACTTCATCATTGTTGGATCTGCAAAATCTGCAACTACCACGTTAGCCACGGTACTTGGCCGACACCCGGAGATCCAAATCAGTCGATCGATGGAACCGAAATTTTTTGGCCGCAATTACAGACGTGGATGGGAATGGTACGGGCAACAATTCTCCGGGGCAAAACGCCACCGCCTGCGTGGGGAAGCAAGCACGATGTACACCTCCTCTTACCGCTCCTATCAACACACACCACAACTCATCCGCCATCATCTCGGCATCATTCCCCTGATCTATCTCGTCCGTCATCCCTTACGGCGCATTGAATCCCATTGGAGACATTGGCGAGGCAGGGTTAATGATTGTCCTCCCTTTCACCAACTCCTGGAGTCAAAAGCTCTCAGGCAGCGCGTGGTCGAAGCATCTCTCTACCACCAACAACTCATGCGGTATCGCCGATGGTTTCCTGCAGAGTCAATCCACTGCCTCACCACAGAAGAGCTCAACGCAAACCCTGTCGAGAGCCTGAATATCATTTTAAAGTTTCTTGGTCAACCACCAGACGCCTCTAAGCTCCTTCTCTCAGAGAAACTGCCTGTTACGAATTCGGCAGGCTCAAAAGGACGACGCGAGGTCGCACAACCGCAATGGACGGACGAACTCAAGAAGCAGACCATTGAAATCATTCAACCTGACAGTGAGCAATTTTTAGAAACACTTCAATGGCCGAAAAATACTTGGAGATGGCACTAAGCAGTAAAGCAATCGAGACAACACCTAGAGATCACCTTCGAAAGTGGGCAGCCAAATACCCAAGCCCTGGCAATTAAAACTATTGCGCTCATCTTATTTAAAACTAATCTAAGTTAGAATTACAAAACAACAGAAGCAATATAAATCTCGGAAGAGAACTCAATCAATGAAATAATAGAGCTATTTATGGCAATGAGCTTTAAATCGATACGAAGGATTGGTTGCTCCATGTTTTGTCTTTCGACCAGAAACTCTTTTCCTCCACATTCGAAAAGAAGAGGCTTTCATTTCTTTCCTCATAAGCATTATTACTTCATTTTCGGACAAACCATACTGGTATTCAATCGCATCAAAAGAAGTTCGATCTTCCCAGGCCATCTCGATAATGCGGTCGATCGATGCTGATGACAAATCACTCATACGAATCATGGTGACCTTTCTTAAGAAACAATTTCAAGCTGGAGTCGGTTCAGATTCGCCAAGCTCAGGAAACCTCACAACAAGCAATTCTTCTGATATGAAGTAACCATGTTGGTCTAGAAGCTCCGGATGAGTCGTCAATAGGCCAGTTCGATCTCGGCGTTTTGAGAGCGGTGATGTCTTAATAGATTGAGTATTAAAGCCTAAGCTCATCATACGGAAAGCTTGCACAAGAAGAAATACAAAGGTGCCAGCAAAAACGAACGGAAAGAGAACACTCAACACTGGATCAACCCTCTCGCTTGGCGACAGGGACGTCGGTTGGCTGTGCCAACACATAAACGACACCGGTCGTTAAAACCGCCGTGACGGCAATGAGAGCAAGGATTGCAGCGGAATAATCGCCCATGTCAATTCATCGTGTGAAGAAACGTTACGCGATTTCAGCCCTATCCGTGGCGATCAAGCTCGGCTCGCCTGATGCAGGACGGTTAAGGCGAGCAGGAACGGGGTCAATTGCTTGCGAGAAATATGGCTAAGTACATCAATGGGTAGTTCTAATTCTGCGGGGGCACTACAAAGGAAACAGCAGTCGTCACCGCGTTTTGGGAAAAACCAAGAAACTGTCAACCGAACAAAATGACCAGCTGATCACCTCCCTCATTGGGCTGGCAGCCGTATTGGTGTCATGCGCGATCTGGTGGTCTATTGCGCCCCAATGGCTCACCAGCACATGGCAAACCTTCTAAGCAGCCATCGACAGATTGTCGGATAAAACCAGGGGGTAGCTGGGCGCAGAGTCAACTTGTCCAAAAGCAATGGCGCGAGCTCTCTCATAGAGGACGCAGTCGATCTCACCAGCCACCTCTAAATCGACAGCAATCCTTGCCCAGTTGTTGATTTCAGCCTGATCCACAGAAATAAGCTTCGTTGATGAGAATTACAAGGACAGCTGAAGGGATATGCAAGCAGAAGTCAGCATCACCAAATCTTTCCTCCAGCACTTCATTGCTTATTCAGGACTCTCCAAGCCACATAACCCACAGCAGCCAGAACAACGAGGGGCAAGATCGCTTTAACAAATCCCAGTGCAATCCAAACGATCACAAGGCCAACACCCACCCCAACGCCTGCTTTCTTGACCATCGCCTGGCTCTCATCAGTCATGCTGGACCACTTGGGAAGAGGCATAGTGAAAACCGTGCTTTAAGGGTGAAATCCAATCATCTGGAATTTTGACCTAGGGATCCAGTCCTTGGTCCCTCAACAATAGCTCCAACCACTTTCCGAATAAACCGGAAGTCGTTTGAGCCTCCCCAGAAAACAATTAGGTAAAAGAATGGGAGGTGATCGGAACGCATTCGTCGTCGTCACCAATCATCTGAACAATTTGTATATCTACAAAAGGCTGATTCAGAGCCAGAATCTGAAGCACATAACAATCGATAGCCTGCCCCAAATCATCGAACGCCTCAATAACAATAGAAGTCTCCCCGTCGTCAACACGGACTTGATAGAGCATCAGGAAGGATCGTTAGGGAATAAAAGGGTTAGTAAGCTACAAAAAAAGCATGACGGCAAAACTTCACTGAATTTTTGAACAAAATAATCTCGTCAATTCGCACGATTGATTGGCTTAGTTGCTCTAACAGCTATTCGCCAAAATGATCCCCAACAAGATTACTCACTGCAACGTTCTTCTTCTGCTAATTCACGCAAAAACCGGCGCCGCTGGGGGGATTCGTAGCCGGTGAGTTGAGATGCGCTGGAATGAGATGCAGCCTGTTTCCACTCCTTTCGAGGAGTGAGGTCGGTTTTGTTCATGGAATCAAAATTTATCGGTTCTCGCGCAGTGGACCCTTCTGTCGAGGATTCTTTGGCGTATATAAAACCTTACAGGCCCACGGCGAATTTCGCAAATCCTATTTCAACGCACAGGTGGCGAACAACGCCTCCAACCCGCGGCTTGCATCGTTTTCCACTCAATAATGGCGCTATCCCTGAGCATGCGACGACGCGCCTGCGGGATTGGGTAATCAGGCTTTCTCCAGCGGAAGGTTCGAATGGTGACCCACAATCCCAAACTCGACGGTTCATCGGCACTGAACTCACAGACCAGTTCTTGCTGTTCATTGACGAGCCACCCTTCACCATCTTGCGGCTCGGGAGTTTCATCAGGAGTTTCTCTTTGCTTCCACATCAACTGAGTCTGGCGACCAAAAAGGAACAATTGGCATGTTGCAACGGATTACCAAGGAATAGAGACAAAGCCTAAAAAACCAAATCAGCAAAAAGCCTGCACAAATATCAGCAATCAAACAACCGATAAATCAGTGATTCTTGCATTCACAAGCAACACATTTAAAGTTAAGGTGCCAACAGTTCTGATGAATTGTATTGGCAATAAAACTTATTCCGTACAGAAATTAGATGAAATCCGCTAACTAAAGCTGACAATTGCAGAAGTATACTTAAGGCTCACAACATTGGAGTAAACAAAAGAGGGGCATGATCGCTCACAAGCAAAAACAATGATGGGCAAAAGCAGATCAAGTTTGATCGATTTAATATCCACGCTCTTTATAAAGCTGAGCAGCGGATGCATCGACATAAGCATTGACTTTTTTCAAGAAGGCAATCAGACGTTGCTTGAGCTTGCTCATCATGGGAGAGAAGGGGCTATCGAAATAACGCTGAGACCACAATAAGCATGGATTTTGGTGCCGTCATGACAAGTGTGCGATGGACGCGGCTGCTTGGAAATCACCAAACAGCCAACTCGAGCCAAAACAAGCCAATCAGAGACACGGACGCGATGCTGATAGAAATCCATTGATCTTTGAGAGCGCGAGTCATAATCCTTCTAAAAACAATTCAGTCAATCGGCTCAGGCCTAACTTCGCCACCCCAGCCAACAGCGGAGTTCACAAACCACGAAGTCAAGGATCTCCATCGGGTCAGCATGAGAGCACACACCAGTCAACTAATTTCAAACATCGAAGCAGAATCAAGCTCATACCAGAAAAATCACACTCGACGGGTGTAGTATCAGCAGAGGATCATTAACCAATTATTTCAAATTTCAAAGACGACAACGAAAACACATTGACTTTCGAGCAACTAAAGCTTTGTGCAGAAACAGTTAGATCTATAAAAGAATCGGGATATATATCGCCAACCCCAATCCAAGCCCAAACAATTCCCGAGGTACTCCAGGGCAGAGATGTTATGGCATCAGCCCAAACTGGCACTGGAAAAACAGCAGCGTTCATTCTACCAATCATCGAATTGCTTAACATAGAAGATAAGCCAAAACGATTACAAGTTCATTCCCTTATTCTTACTCCAACAAGAGAACTAGCTGCACAAGTTGAGGCCAATGCAAGGGGATATACAAAGTATCTATCCCTACGATCTGATGCTGTTTTTGGTGGAGTCAGCATTCGACCGCAAGTGAAACGACTGCAAAGTGGAGTCGACATTCTTGTCGCAACTCCAGGTCGTTTACTTGATCTCATCCATCAAAGAACGATTCGATTCGATAATCTCAAAGTATTAGTGCTTGATGAAGCCGATCGAATGCTCGACATGGGATTTATTCGAGACATCAAAAAAATCATTGAGTTCCTACCCAAAGATCGGCAAAACATGATGTTCTCGGCGACATTTAGCACCCCAATCAAAAAACTTGCCCTTGGATTACTCAACGACCCTGTAGAAATCAGGGCCTCAGTTCAAAATCAAGCCGCTCCCACTGTTGAACATCTTGTTCATCCTTGCGACATGGCTCGCAAAGTTGACCTGCTATGCCATCTCATCAAAACCAACCAATGGAAACAGGTTCTTGTTTTTGCACGCACAAAACATGGTGCCGATAAAGTTGTCAAGATTTTGTGCCATCAGCACATGAAGGCATCAGCCATTCACGGAAATAAAAGCCAAGGAGCAAGAACCCGCGCCCTAGAGGGATTCAAAAATGGAGACGTCAAAATATTGGTCGCAACAGATATTGCAGCACGGGGTATTGATATCCATCAATTGCCATATGTAATCAACCTTGATTTACCGAATGTTGCCGAAGACTATGTCCATCGAATTGGACGAACTGGTCGCGCAGGTGAAAATGGACATGCAATCTCTTTGGTTGCAGCAGAAGAAGCGTTATTACTGAAAGCCATTGAAAAATTTATAGGTAATCCCCTGCCGAAAGTTGATGTTGTTGGATTTGAGCAAAAAATTTTAAAAGCTGAACCGCTAAAACAAGGAGGTCAACGCCAACGTCGTCCTTCACAGACAGGACGACCGGGACGGAATTCAACAGCTAACCCTGCCTCATCGCAAGAGAGAAGGAGTGACTGGCGAAAATCATCGGGTCGATCATCACAAATGAGCCGCAAGTCGAGACAACGCTGATTCCTAACAATGAAGCCAGCATCACCTTAGACAGGCGCTATCTCGTATTGAATTGGAAGCACATAGTTTTTGGCCAATGTATTCATAGATACCAGTCATCACGGCGGATGAATTTAGCTTTTGGTGTTTTTCTTTAGCCCGCCATGATGAACTGACACGATGGCAGTGCAACACTTAATACCAACAAATGGAGTCAACAACGTCGTCATGGATCCCACTCTCATTGGCTATCTCGCTGCCAGTCTCACCACCATCAGCTTCTTCCCTCAAGCAATCAAAACGCTCCGTAGTCGGGATACCCGGGGCATTTCACTTCGTATGTACTGTCTGTTCACTTCAGGAGTGGTGTTGTGGTCGATCTATGGCTGGGTCGTTGGCAATGGCCCAGTTTTATTCGCCAATTTAATCACTTTGATTCCAGCAATAGTTGTTTTGATAATGAAACTTTCACACCTCCGTTGATTGACAAGCCCTGATGGACAAACCGACAGCACGCCAAAATAATCTGATCATGATGATCATTGGCACTGTGGCGCTAGCCGCTCTACTCCTTGGTGTTGTTCTTGGTGAGCGATGGTGGAGCAGTCAAGGGCAACTCACAGCCCAATTTGAAGGATGCATGGAGCAAGCACCTTTTAAACAGAGCTTCAGCCAAACAAGGCCAGAAGATGTGTTATCTCCAGACAATCTTCAACAGCATTTTAATGAATTTGAACAAATTTTTAAGGCTACCGGGTTACCACCCATTTGGAACGGCAAAAAACTTGTGCCATGGAAAATATATCATCAAGAATCAATTATGATTGCAAAAAACTGTCATACAAAACTAGGGATTACGCAACCACAAAAACAATTACGAGGAACATATGGAAAACCAGTATGGGACCCAAACTCCCCAATTTGGCTCGAAGATAATTAAAGCCCTCATCCGTCAAGCGATATCAAAAGCACATTGAAGACCACTCATCACGAGGATTGCATGCACATGCCCACATAATCAGAGTCGATACCGTTAAAGCCTCCTCCACGCCAATGCGTATGCAGCGTCCCAGGAAAAATGCGGGCCAATTCTTGATTAGAAGCGGCCATTCAGCCAGCCGCAAAGAAGAACTGTCGAGAGGCTGATCAGCATCGTCATGACCTGTCGTCCCAAATGGACCGTATCCGAAGGGTGATCTGAGTGTGAATACATGAACGCCTCGTCTGATGGGGTGAGGGACATGGAAACGCCGACAACGATCGGGCGCGACGTGGAACCGGAATCAACCTTCCCCCATCTGGCCATGCGAGCGTCCACCGTCTACCGAGTCAATGGGCCAACTCTCCTATTTTCAGCGGCTGTCTCGAACGGTGATGCAAAAGCACCGCAGGCAATGAGACTGCTTCGGCACCATCACAAGGGCACGCGCAGCGATGGTGCATTCACTTAATTTGGGCGGATTCGAAACAGAGAGCCATGCCTGAGCAGTCCCAGACAGCAATTTGGCCGGCATTGCTACCGACATTCCTGTTCTTAGGCGGATTGGGTTCGGCGGCACTGCTTACGCAACTCATCGGATAAGACCCACAGCCCAGGCATACAGCGTTGAGCTGCGCTGATGTGAGCAAGGCATATCCGGCAATCCCCAGAACAACGAGAACACTTACATCAAGCCAAATCTTAAGCAAATATAATTACTTATTTGCAAAATAATAAGTTTATATATTTATTCAAATGAGTCTGTTTAAATTTTCGAACAAATATGGAGGCAAGAATGTCCACTCAATCTAAATCTCCTGCCTGTTTCTTACGCTGGACGGTCCAAAAAGTAGCCGATAGGATGTACGCCGTAGCTGCAACTATTGATGGAGTTGATTACGACTTTGTCGGGAACTACAAGTCGATTCGTGACGCTCAACAAGCGGGCCGGCGCTACGCCACAGATCTCATGCATAACTCGATGTCCGGCGGACAGCTGGCCTTCAGGTAAAACAAGAGATGGCGCAACAACTGCGTTATAAGAACCCAGCCTTAAGGCTGGGTTTTGTCTTTTACATTGCCATCCTCACGGATCAAGAGATCATTCGGCAGTGCCGCCATCAAATTGCTGATCATTGCAAATAACAAATAGACTTCTCGATTATTATTTTGATCTAGATCAATATGTCCGCGCTAGTGCAAGAGCTTGATAGATCATCGAACGAGCCAGGGCCTCGTTATGCCTTGCAGACTTCCCTTCCATAGCCCAATCCTGGCGAGGCGAGCCTGATCCTCAAGCAAAAGAAGCTTAGGAACATCGCAATCAGATGAATTCGTCGCATCAACAAACACCAAACCCAGGCGAATCAACTCTTCACCAATATTCACTCCACCTGGAGTAAAAATGTTGGCAACAAGTCGACCATATCGATCAACTTTGATTGCTTGAATTGTTATTGGTGTGTGACTAGGCAAAAGGCCACTTAACGTGTTCCAGGCTATTCGTCCGTGGGGAATCTGGCCTATTTCTGGTGCATCAATGCAGGCTAAGCGAATCATGGTTTGCTTGCCTTCAATCCTTGCAATCACACGATCTCCGTCAATGACGCGCAGCAGAGTTGAAGCCTGTATGTGCAAAGGACAAAAGACAACAGTGAGTATTCCAATGGCAATGTTGAGTTTGATCATCAGCCTTTCTTCCACATCTTGAATACCAGGAAGCTGCCTGGTGCTGCGATGGCTAAGGCAATAAACGGCAAGACAAAAACCTGCACCACGGTGTTGAGGTCGCCGAGCTGACCTGTCAGCCAGTTGCAAACGCGAATACCAGCGATGAGGTACAAACCACCGAAGGCAACCGTCCATGCGAATTTCTGACCATCAGTCATCAGCCGTTACCTGTTTGAACTGGTTAGACCAGTGATCAGTGAAGTTGAAGCATGTCAATGAAGTTTGATCCAATGAACGCTGAACCGATGGGGACCCTCATTGAAGACGGTCAACACAAACCATTCCACGCGCTTGCGTGTCCGCTGCATCCTCAATTGAAGCGGAGCCGAGGCAAGACGGTGGAGTCCTAAATAGAGTGCAATGATCGAGGCTTCTGCTTCGCTCCAACCATGAAGCTCGCGCTGGTTGGCGGTTAAAACTGATGGACGAAGGCAGAGTAGTGACATGAAACGACTACTCACGCTGCTTCAGCAACTAACAGGCAGAAAGCAAAAACCGCCACTGCATACAGCGGCGGAATTGGAATGCTTCAAACGCGATGCCCTAGAAAACAGGGGGAAGCACTACTAATGCAGGGAGCATTTGAACTAGGGCTAATGGCGATCCTCTTTTTGGGGCTTCAGGCTTGGTGGCTCAGCAAAGTCTTTTTGAATCGTCCACGGCAGCCACGCCAGCTGGGAAAGCCAATGCGAGCCAATTCATTACAGAACGAGCGCAATGTCTTAGAGAAGATCTTTGGCAAGTCTTGATCGCTACGACGCTACGACCACAGCCTCTGACTGAATAAAGCAGTCGTTCTGGTTAGAAGGCGACAGAAGCCTTGGTTGCAAACCAAATGACCATGCCTGCAATCGCCATTGTGCAACCCATCAGAGGAATGGTTAGAGAGAGCTTCATGCGTTGACCTGACGGTTTCGCAGTATGAGCTTGATTTGCTCACGAGAAGCAAAGGCTTCATGGCTCTTATCCCGGATTGGCCTGAACCGATGGGATTGCTTGATCACACGATGAACTGGACCTGCAGAACGCTCTGAATCAACGGCGGGAGAAACTCAGCAGGACCGACGACAAAACAACAACGACACATCTCCGAAACCACTAAACAGATGCGTGCATTTTTTAGACACCACATCTAGCACTAGTGATGGCCAGAGGCACTACATCTAGCGCTTGCCGATTATCTCTTCCCAAGTGATTAATTCTGGTTGCTTTTTGGTTGGCTTGGACGCATTGACTCGCGAAGCTGTGTCTTCCCGCTCTGGAGTGAGTGATCTTCTGTTCATTGAAAAAACGGTTATCGGTTCTCGCGCAGTGGTCCCTTTACCGGGCGCTTTGGCGTGATCCATAGATAACACAATCATCAAACCAAACGCCGGCTACGCAGGCTCCATTCCTGTCTCTAAGGCAGTCAGAGGCTCTCCGATCTGATGTTGTGTGCCAGAAACCACGATGCATTGTTACGCCTATCAAGGCATGTGCGGGACAGGGAAGCTTTTACCAATCGCTCGAATCCCGAGCTCCATTTGATCGTGAACGACCCATTGAGCAAAGGTATTGCTATTCGGACCAGGCCAATATCGGTATTTTTCAAGAAATGGGTAGCTGACTGGAGATGATTCAATGATCTCCATCATTAACAATCCCTCATCGCCAATCCATTGCCGTATTAATCGAGATGGTCCGTTGCCAACACCCTGATAAGGGGCCAAAAGGTTCTTATGCAGGTGCCCCCAACAAGAACCATTCTGGCAGGAGTGTTGCCAAACTTCCCAACGGTCACAAGTCTGATGATATTGATCATTGAAATCGTGCCGAACCAGAAACCAATAATGATCAGCGAAAAATCCTGGCAACCCAGGAATTCTTGCAGCCAGAAGCTCAACTTTGGTCAACTATTTTTGCCTCTGCAGGGTGCCACCAAACAACTATACTTTGGGCGATACTTTTAACCTGTTACTAGCAAGCAGCTTGTAGAGAAACAGAGCGATGGGTGGCCTCAGTAATGAAGGAGCGCTTGTTTCAAGGCAGCACGAGTACAGAAATTCCAAATTTCAGATTTTAAACTGATTCAACTGGTAATGAAAGTAGTAAATTTAGGAAATAGGCATCGCAAGGCAATCTTTTTGGCAGAACTCATGGAGTTGTATCAGCGGGCCAATCAGGCTGAAACTGAATATCAAGAATGGCTTGCATGGTTAATTCGCCAAGTTGGACAAGAACAAGATACGTCCAGCCAGACTCTCGAAAAATCATCATCCTGAGTCAACGGCACTTTATTACTAAACCGAGCACAAAAGAGTTGCAACAATTTAGTGGTTAAAGACTTATGACTTCTAGAAGCTTGTCGCAATAGATCTGATTAAATTATTTTTACGCAATTTAATACCATCTGAGAATATGCAAAAATTATCGCTTACACTTTTAAGTTAAATCAGGCTCACAAGATTAACAAACGATCTGGTCATGAGGACTGTCCCCAGTTGAAGCCAAAACGTTGGCTTGCGGCAGCTTCCATTTCTTTGCGGACCTGAACCATGGCCTCCCGCGCAAAAGCCTTTTCATTCTCCTGAGCCGTAATGATTTGCTTGGTGAGAGAGCGAAGCATATTAATGTCTTCACAGGCATCAATTTCTCGGAAAGCTGCTTCGAGGTGGAACCTCTGCTCCACTGATAAATGATGGTTGGTCATAACAAGAAAAGTAAGTAAGGCCCAAGAGTTGAAATGGGGCCATGTTTTAAACGACGGATGAATTAGGCAGCGGTGATGCTAAACGGTGCCGCTGGATTGCTTGTAGGCATTGGATCAGACTGGCCTTCCGCCAGAGCTTTGGCACGGCGGTACATCTCGCTATTTGTTGCACCTTTGGCTTCCATAGCTGCTGCAACAACGGCCCAGTTACGAATCTCGGTTGTCATCGGAGAGATGAAGAAACAACTCTTTAAATCTCGCAACAACGGCTTGCCACCGTGAGGCAGACAACCGTCTAGTGACCGAACAACGGAATCAAAACAAATCTGCTAGACACAAAGATTGAGATCGAGTCAGCGTCGCTTTTGAGAACGCAGCGAACGAATCTTGTCTCCAAGGGCAAACCATTGGTCGGTCACGACAAACCAAACGAAAAATCCTGATAGGCAAACGAAAAGAGCTACCGCAAAAACGACTACACCGGTACCGATAAATTGATCAAGAGTGCATGAATCGAAATTCGGGCCTGGCTTGCAGAGGGGTTCAATTTCTCGAAATCCACGGTTGCCCGCGCTTTGACCCCAGCCCCCACCAAGACCATTCGTAAAGTTCATTTGCTCTCCTCCCAGTTGATGACATCTTTGAGCCGGAGAAGAGCCGGACAGTCAATCAACAGCATTTCCTTTCGATAACGGTCTGATCTAATTTCCAGCCGGCGTAGCGTTAATGGAAGAGAACGCTCTCTCTACGACGAAAAAAGGCATGAATGATCCCCGCACCGCCCTGTTGCTTCACAACCAGGGGCTATGGCAGGGGTGCTTTATGCGACTCAACAGCAGTGGCATTGAAGAAGACCGGTTCCTCACGTCGCTTGAGGTGCAGGAACGGGATGGAGTGATTGAGAGCTGCCTGACGTACAAGCGCACAGGACAACAGCGATTAATGAACTTCGAGACTGTGCCGTTGAGCATGCAGGTGAACGGCAGAGGTGGATGGTCGCTGGGCCCAAGCTCCGTCACCCCTTTCGGCTGGGTCGGCGAATTGAGCGTTGTCTCTGGCATAGAACGTCGGCGCATTGTTGCCCGCTACGGCCACAACGGTGTGGATCAGGTGGTCTACATCGTGGAGACAAAGAGTGGAGGTGAGCCAAGCCCACCCTCTCAGCCGATTCAGTGCAAAACAAACTCCTGCGGAGACTGGGTGGTCTGGCAACCGGAGCCTGGGGTTGAAGTGTTGCTTGATACGCGAGACCGGCAGATGAGTGACTTCACCGTTTGTGGCTTGCGATGGCTGGACTCCAACGGTGAACATCAACAGATCGTTCGGCGGTACGACACCACAGGACAGCTCGAATCCCTTTCAGACGTGTGGCCATAAACCAATTTCCACTTCCCCAAAAAAGTGAATTCGGCATGGGTTGGATTGATTGTTAAAAGGTCGAAGAGTGGACGAAACACACAGCGATGAACAATCGAAGCCCACACTCAGATAAGCCTGGTCCATACACAGTCCTCAGTACCATCTCATGAGAGAAATCGAAGGCCAATCAGTTTAACGAGATATAAAAAAGCGCCCCGAAAAGGGACGCTTTAATACTTTCAGAGACGATGCGTTAAACCTCAGCCAGCTACAGCAGAAATGCTGTAAGGCGCTTCTGGAAAACTTGTGGGCATGGGATCGAGCTTTCCTTCTGCCAATGCTTTGGCTCGGATATACATCTGGCTTGAGGTTGCACCAGCTGATTCCAGTGCTTTAGCGACGACATCCCAATTGCGAACTTCGGTTGACATTTGCGGTTGAATTAAAGAAGTAAAAATTTTGGCGAGTCCTTCTGGTGCGTGGTGACAGTGAAACCCGCTCCACGGCCGAACACACAAAACTCAAAAACACCTTGTATCGGTCGCGCGCGCGAATCCTTTTGACGAACGTGTGATCAATTATCGACTCCGCATTGATCAGTGGAGCCAATCCGTAGCGCTACGACGAAGGACCCAGCCAGGGGGATAGTTTCACTCCACCTGGACGGCAGGCAAGGCTTATCTGAAAATCCTAGAAGAACGAAATGAGATCAGCCCTCCCCTGGGTTAAGGAGCTGTCTCCTGGACCAATTGCGAAACATTCGGCATAGGGTCTGGCTTGCCATCAGCAAATACTGCATCTTCGTTGTATTTATCAACAGTCAATATCAAAATATTTGCTGAGGAGGGCACCATAAAACCTAAACACAAAACAATTATGCTTGGCTCCAAGCCTAAATAAAAACGCTTAACTAAAGCCTTAGCCCTTTCTCTTAGGAAGATCGCCTAAAATATATGGCACAAAAAAAGTTTAAAGTCGTAATGCATTAAAGACGACTTTAAACTTTTTGGGCAGAGGAGAAGTCTAGGACTTCAGTTCTGAGTCGAACTGCTCAAAACTTCCGGAAGATAACAACCTCTAAAGTCAGATCAAAATCTGAAATCGATTAGCAATCGAAAACCTTGCACATTGGCGAGCCAGGGTGTGTATCGCAGATGTCGTCAATCAGCTTATCTTTGTGACGGTTGGCTGGATTATCCAGGCCACCATTCTCCTTAGGGTCAAATTCATCAGGAGCGTGCTTTTCGTTCGTGCTGTATGGAACTTTGTACTTTTCGTACTTATCTGTGATGTCTGTCATGTCGAAAATGCAGGTGCTTCAATCTAACGAGCAGTTCCGCCCGAGTCGTTAAATAAATATGCTGGTTAGCCTTACTGGCATCAACTAATCCCGTTTGAAGTTCAACACCTGCAGCTTCGACGGTTGCCGTCACTGGCGTGAAAGCCAATTGGAAGCCAAAGTCGGGGGTCAACGTAGACGCTGTTCCCGCCTTGGCTTAGTGACAGCGCTAGAGCAATGTCAGGGCTTCACAGCACTGGACATGCCAGACGGGGCTTTCCAGTCCGCGAGGATCACGGGGGTGATGCCAATAATCGTGAAGGTCATGAAAAACCAGTCGCCAACTGGCAAGCCGCCAAAAAGCCTGCTCTACCACTGGCTTTAAAGAGTAGATATGCAATGCCGTCGCGACTGATTGCGAACCTTTGCTCTCGAGGCGCTGTCTTGGGCCAGTTGCTGTTCTCTGCGACGAAATCCAACAGCGAGTCATTAGGGATGTGAGCGAGAAGCCCAAACGCAACTCAGGTTCGGCTTCAGAACGTTCAGCCGAACGTGCGTCCATTCCAGCCCCAGTCCGAAGCATTCACATCATCAAATTCAATATAAATCCGATCCTTCGAAATACCCAATGACACCTTGATTAACTCACAAAATTGATCTGACATTGCCGAAGGAGTTAACGCTCCAATTGACTTAATTTCGACATAAGCACATGGCTCCTCACTACCCGCGAAAGTCATTGGGACGCCAGAGTCTAAAAGCGTCATGACATAAGACTCAGATTTACCTGTCGAGGTTGCTAGAGCCGCGGACAGCCTTTTCAAAAGAGCATCTGGAGCCTGGACATCTGAGACATTCGTCCTGATGTTGATGAGCGGCATCTGGGACAATCGAGAATCTATGCATGATGACATATTTAAAGCCCGCTCAAAACCATCGCCAAGTTGCCAAAATAATCACTCAATCGAACAAATCAAAGCACTTAATTGACCAGCGAGATATTTAACAGTTAAAACCATCGATACAACTTTGTGAAAAACCAGGAAAATACCAGTCATCCATAACACAAATAGAATTCCCAAAAATCAAAACCTAAAGTGAATGGGGTCAAGGCGGGCTTCGTCTACGTCATCCAAGATGTGTACACCGGCATGTACAAAATCAGCCGGACAAAAGATCTTGACCGCAGGATGAAGGAGCTGGGAGTTGGAGTATCAACCAACTTGATCAAGGCGCAGTTTTTTAACGACTGTCACGCGGTTGAGAAGCGTATGCATAAGGAATATGCGGCCAGCCGCCTACCAGGGACTGAATACTTCAGGCTGAGCTGCCCTACTTGGCAGGGCTAAGCCCCTCTACTAATTGCTCAATCCACGTTGAGGAAAGTGTGGGAACCGGCACCAAACTGAAAGAATCTGCGCCTGATGGCGTCAATTGATAAGGAAGGTCAAGATGAGCAAAAACAAGGTCGATTTCCCGTGACGACATTTCGAGAAAGAGTCTTCCACTCACTGGATGCAGATGACATCAATAAAAAGGCGACAAATGCAGTGAAGGCAATAGGTGTGCTTATTGTCTTCTCTATCGGCTTGGCGGTTTTAGCAACTGAACCATTCCTTCGATCTTCTCAAGTAGATTTACTTGCAAAACTAGATATTGCAGTTGCAAGTATATTTTTTACAGAGTACATTGCCCGGCTTTGGGTTGCACCACTGAAGAATGGTGCCAGGAAAGGTTTAAGAGGTGCTTGGGACTATGCGATTACGCCTCTGGCAATCCTTGATCTAATAGCAATCGTACCTACCATCCTTGGTTTTATTAGTCCTGAACTCTATTTGCTCAGAATTATTCGATTGGGTCGTATAGGTCGGGTGGGTCGTTCAAAGCGTTTTCGTAAGAGCATCAGGCACTTCAATAATGCAATCGCTGCCATGAAAGAAGCACTTCAGATTTCTGCAATCTATTCAGGAATCGTTATCACCGTCAGCAGCATATTGATGTATCTAGCAGAAGGAAGTGTCCAGCAAGAGGATTTTGGTTCAATTCCAAGATGCCTGTGGTGGTCTGTAGTAACAGTAACGACCGTTGGATATGGCGATACTTATCCCGTAACAGCAATTGGGAAGTTAATCGCGTCATTGACTGCAATATGTGGAATCGCAGTGATTGCTATACCCATCGGGATTATTTCTGCAGGTTTCACTGAATCTCTTAGGTCAGAGACCTCTAAAGAAGATTCTTGAATGCCTGTATGGCATTAAAAAAGTTTTCCGCTCGCTTGGCATCGCTAAACATATATTTTCATAGATTCCAGATCCCGACCTGAAAGTGATCTCTCCATATTCCATCACTTGCAACTGACGGTTTTCGGCATATCGCTTATCTCTACTGCCGTCCTTGTTTGATTTCTCCCATACTTCTCGGACCTTGGTGCCATCAGGAGGAATCGCTTCGCTCTCAATGAACTGGGTTGCTTCGTAGGCGGGTTGCATTCAGACCACTAAGTTTATAACCGAAGAGGACGAGATTCTCAGCACGTACAGACATAAATATGTATTAGATGTGACGATTCATTTTCTTTTGAAGAGTAATGATTGAAAAATGCAGCCATCGTTACCTGATCTATTAATTGCTCTAACGACAGTGGGAGCCTCACTTTGCAGTTCTTTTCTGCTTTCTAAATGGGTATTTAAATTAGTGGAACTTCGTCGGATTCGTCGTCGGGAACGAGATTTATTCAGAGGTAGGCGAACGCCTAAGCGGCGGCAGTGATGGCATTACTCAACTGCTGAGCCGTGGAGTCATAGCCCACAACAAGCGTTTCATCGACATGCCATGTCTTTGAACAATGTGGCCCATACGGTCTCAACGGGCCTTGCGTAAAAGAATCGAACGTCCGTAATGCGGGACGTTCAGCGCCGCCAGCCGTGACGATTGCCACGAATGCTGTTGATACCAAGGCCCAACAACGCGTCTAATTCGCGTACGGCACCAACAGTGACGGATGGCTGCTTGTGTTTGATGCCATCTGCTTAGGTTGCAGCAGCTCGATCAAGCTGCTGTGCAATTGCGCCCTGAAGTAGGAATCAGCAACTACAGAACTTGGGCTTACTCCTGAGTACGACCGGTTTATTGCTTGCTTCAGCCCACTGCAAACCAAAGCCCACAGTGCAGCTGAAGACGTATAGGCCTCCAGCCTGGCCCATCCGCGGATTGGCAGCGAACAAGGCAGCCCCGATAGCCATGAAGATCACCGCTTCCAACACTTTTTTGATCACAGCTACCCATCACTTGGTGATGAAATTCTGGACTGCCATACAGCAGTGACAGCGGTGACAATAACCAGCACAAACCCTCCTTGCGTAAGCCCCATTCGTTGACGGGTACGACCCGCAGCAAGCTGATTACTCTGCGTCAGCAACCGCCGAAACATCGGGCCACATCGATGCAAATTCTGCATCGGTTACCACTGCCGTCACCTCAAACTGAATGCCATACCCCTTAATCCATGGTCCAAGGTGAGTCCAAACAATCAGATAGTGCTGCATCGAAGCTCAGGTGACACTTACACCTCATAGTGGCCAGCCTAAACGGCCATTCTCTAACGTGATTAGCCCTCCCAAGACCTCACCAAGCAGAGCAAACACTGGTCATCGGTGTCAGACATGAAAACCGGAGGCACAGTGGTTGCATAGCCACAGAAGCTCTGATGCTGGAGACCATCGTTTGCACATTTGAAATCAGTAAACCCTTTGAGACTTGGAAGGAAAAATTCGATACTGAGGAGGCTGCTGCTCGCGCAGTAAACGGAATCAAAGTGATCTACCGCGGAGTCTCTAAAGACAATCCGGCCAAAGTAGTTGTCATTGTTCAGGCAGAAGAAGGGGTGATCCCTCAACATATTCAGGGGAACTCTGCAACATTCACGACTAATGGTGCGCTGATGGAGACAGCAATCGCTATGTCATATGTGGCAGGCTAATCAAGCAGTCGACCTTCTGGATAGAGGCACTACTTCTTTGATAAATGTGAAATATTAAGCAAATTGCAGGTACGGCAAACGCGACAGAAGGATGCCATCAAAGACAGCAAACTAGGTTTTGATATTCCTAAAATTAGCTAAATTGCAATACTTCAATGCGCCTGACACGTTCAAGACTATCGACATTGCACGATTTCGAATATGCCATTAAGTGGGAAAGCATTCGAACTGAATACTTTCGTGCCCATGGTCGGATCCAACTTGCGGATCAATCGACAAAAAATTTAAAAGATCTGCAATGGCGATATTCAATTGAAGTCCAGAAAAATGAAGCTCCACCTGAAGAGAGCTTGACTCACTCAGGCTGGGATCTCACATCACAACCATTGACAAGTTCTGGATGGTCTACAGCTAGGGAGACATCGGTGTTTGCTTAAATATATAAACCTTATTTCTAGCAAATCAGTTCTTAGCTAAGAAGTTTGCGTTTAGGCTTAGGCAATAAGACTGGCATCTCAGGGTTACGCTTTGCCAATGTATTGTCTGATTGTTGCTCAAAGATAGCGCGAGGTCCTTGCGAATGGCTCATGATCCAAAAGTATTTTATCCTTTATAGTCCTCACGTCCAGAAATTATTGCTACAAAGGCTACTAATAAGAATAGCTAGGCATTTGGGCCCTGTTCATAGTGAACATGCACCCGCACAAGCCAGGACGTGACGCGGTTATGCGATCGCGCCTGCTTCGTAACTACTTCGCCATCTCCTTAAGAGCGCGATAAGTCAGGGGCTTCTCCACCTTCACTACCCCGCAGCCAAGAGTGACCAACTCTTGAACAGCCTCAGCAAACATCTTGGATCCCATGGCTCGAATAGCCCTGGTTCCCTGCTGCTTGGCCCATTGCCACGTACATCCATCGGCTCGGAAGCCTTGCTCATGGATATGACGCATTAGCAGGATCGATTCAGTCTCTTGACGGTCATGGAACTGAGCGGTCTCGGCATGGAGCTGATCCACTATCTGAGTCGCCAATTCGACCTGCCTGTAAAAAATACGTTCCGGCGCAGCATCCCGAAGCTCAAGGGCCTAAGCAATATGAAGTGCGCCAGCTAGCCGATGGGCATGCGCTGCAAGACAGCAGTGACAGCAATCAGCACAAACTGGGTTGTGCCATCTACCCAGATCGAGCCTGGTCAGAAACCTATTTGACTGAGGATTCCCTGGCCCGTCAGTCGTTCCGTACCTAAGCCAATTACAAAGCCCAGCATTGCGAGGCGACCATTCCAAGTCTCAGCAAAGTTGCTGAAGCCCCACAAGGTGA
>ERZ802822.699-NODE-699-length-22798-cov-10.259011_pt1 | contig 22798 bp, 17 predicted proteins | sample MGYA00345649_ERZ802822 | MGnify/ENA primary metagenome ERZ802822 (study PRJEB30503, sample SAMEA104212359) | marine metagenome | biome: Westerlies Biome; feature: [SRF] surface water layer (ENVO:00010504) within the epipelagic zone...; material: water...
TTACACTCATCCAGCTGATGAGAAACTCGTTGAACCAGATGAAGAGCTTCCTCATGAAACCTTAGAGGCATATCAAAATCTGACTGAAGAAGAGAAAATTTTATTTGATCGTCATTCTACTGCTGAACTCATGAGCCAATTCCTTCATGGGGAACAAGGCGCTCTTCTTGTAGCTTCTCAATTAGCATCATGTGCTCCCACTTATAACGCAAAGCTTTACGCAGCATCACAAACATTTGATGAGGCCAGACACGTAGAAGTTTTTAATAGATATCTTCAAGAAAAAATAGGCATCCACTACCCAATAAATCCAGCATTAAAAACATTACTAGATAAAATTCTTACTGATGAAAGATGGGATTTAAAATTCATTGGCATGCAAATTATTATAGAAGGACTTGCACTTGCAGCATTTCAAATGCTTAAAACAATTACAAAAGATCCATTATTAAAACAATTACTTCATTATGTTGTTCGCGATGAAGCAAGGCATGTTACTTTTGGCATTAACTATCTTGAAGACTATATAAAAACACTTTCTCCTGAAGAAATTGAGGATAGGGCCGAGTTTGCATATGAGGCATGTGTTATTTCTAGAGAAAGATTAATTAATACAAAATCAGAACAAAAGTTTTTAGGAATGTCTGCTGAGGAAGCGCGAGAATTTCAATTAAATACAAAAACTTTTGATATGTTTAGAAATTTCCTATTTTCTAGAGTGATTCCTAATCTCTCAAGAATAGGTCTCTTAACAGATAATGTTAGGCCAAAATTTGAAGCGTTAGGATTGCTTGAGTATGAGCATGCACCTGATGATTTTGAATGCGATTGGACTGAGTTAAAAAAACCTTTAGAAACTTTTGATAAGATACCAGAAGCCATCTAGATTTTTCTTTCTTCTTCTCTTTAGCTTTTATAGTTTTTCTGAAACTATAATAATTTATCCATCTGAAGATCCTTACACTGAAATTCAAGAGGCTTTAATTCTTGCAAATTCGGGAGATATCATTCGAATAACCGAGGGTTTATATGAGCTTGAAGATAGTCTATCAATTGATGTTGATGGGTTAATTCTTGAAGGAGATGGAATAAATGAAACTATTTTATCCTTTAAAAATCAACTTTCGGGGGCGCAAGGACTTTCAGTAACATCAGACAGGGTTACGCTTCGTGATTTTGCTGTTGAAGATGCAAAAGGAGATGCTATTAAGGTAAAGGGTGTTACTGATATTAGCTTTATTAGAGTTAGAACTGAGTGGACAAACGGTCCAGATGAACTTAATGGTGCTTATGGGCTTTATCCAGTTGAGTCTAAAAATGTTCTCATAGATTCATGTGTTGCCATTGGCGCATCTGATGCGGGTATTTATGTTGGCCAATCTGAAAATATAATCGTTAAAAATTCTAGAGCGGAATATAACGTTGCTGGAATTGAAATTGAAAACTCTTATTATGCAGATGTTTATAACAATCATGCTGAAAATAATACTGGCGGCATTTTAGTATTTGATTTACCCGATATACCCCAACAAGGTGGACATCATGTAAGAGTTTTTAAAAATAAATCAATCAATAATAATACTGATAATTTTGCACCTGAAGGAAATATTGTTGGCGAGGTGCCAAGAGGAACTGGAATAATTATTCAGGCTAATTCACATGTAGAAATTTTTGATAATGATATTGGTGATAACGATACCGTTAATATAGCTATAGTTACTTATGGTTATGAGACTGATGACGAAAACTATTACCCTCATCCAAAAAATATCCAAATACATAATAATCGCTTTACAAAATCAGGTTTAAACCCTGATCTGCAAACAGGTGAATTAGCAAAAATATTATTTGAACTATCCGAAGGTGATATGCCTGATATATTCTGGGATGGCATTATTCCTTTAAGGCAAATGATTTTTGGTCAGCCAACTCACGAAAAAATAGTCCTTAATAAAAATGGTAATGCAACTTTTTTAACAATTAACCCTATTAAGTATATGCTCCCTTTCTTTGACCCTGTTGAAAGAAATAGTGAAGAATATTCAGGCAAAATTAACCCTCTACCACCAGTTACATTTAGTGAAGAATTATAAAAATATACTTTCATTTTTTTTTCTTTTTACATTAAGTTTTGAATTATTTGCTTCTGTTCAAGATGAGATTCTGAGATTAGACAAGCCGCCGCTAAAGCTTTCAGCATATGGCTTTTTTAAAGATATGCGATCTCAGTTGCCGTCTGATGATGTTCTTCCTTATACTTTAGAAAGTGCATTATTTTCAGATTATGCAGACAAGCTAAGATTTATTTACCTGCCAGACAAAGGATTTGCTAAAAATGTACCTGATAAAGTGTTTGACTTCCCAAATGGCACTGCATTAATTAAAACTTTTGCATATCTTAATAACCACAACAACTCCAACTTACCTGCTCAATTATTAGAAACAAGACTTCTTATAAAAAAAGATGGGGAATGGTCAAATATTAGTTATGTTTGGAATGAGTCGCAAAATGAAGCATTTTTAAGCATTGCTGGAAAAACTATACCAACAAAATTTGTTAACAATAATGGTGAACTTCAAGATGTAAGGTATAGAGTTCCAAATATTAATCAATGCAAAGAGTGTCATCAGGCCAATAAAGAAATTACCCCAATAGGACCTAAGGCTAGAAATTTAAATACAATTTATGCCTATGGCGAAAGCTCAATGAATCAGCTAGAAAAATGGCATGAACTTGGATGGATTGGTAATGATTATCAAACCATATCAATGGTCGATTGGGCAAACCAAAATGCTAGCTTAGATGACAGAGCAAGATCATACCTTGATATTAATTGTGGTCATTGTCACATAGAGGGTGGATCTGCAGATACAAGTGGTCTTTATTTAAACTTTAATGAAGATAGAAAAATAAATCTTGGTTTTTATAAAAAACCAGTAGCAACTGGAAGAGCAAGTAATAATCTTAAATATTCTATAGTTCCTGGCAAACCAGAGGAATCTATTTTGCTTTATAGGATGCAATCACTAGATCCAGGAATAATGATGCCTGAGTCTGGAAGGGCTTTACAGCATTCTGAAGCCATAGAGCTAATAAGCAAATGGATTAAAAACCTTTAAAATAGCTTTAAATTTGGTATAAAGACCATATCTATTTATTATATATACCTAATATTAAGGAGAAGTTGATATGTCTAAACATTCTGCATTAAATACATTTGGTAGATCAGGGAATCCTGCTTTTACAAAAAACTTTACTGGTTCGTCTTATGATCTGCCATTAGAACAAAGAATGACACTTGATGGGGCTGTAAATAAAACAGGAATTTTGCTTGCATTATGTTTTACTGGCGGTTTTATAGGTTGGAATATTCCAGCATTAATGATACCAGGAGCCATTATTGGTTTTATTTTAGCTATGGTGACTATCTTTAGAAGTCCTTCAAAAGCTGGATCAACAGCTCCTCTATACTCTCTTTCTCAAGGTATTTTTTTAGGGGGCATTACCATGTTTTTTGAAGCTCAATTCCCCGGTATTGCAATCCAGGCAATTGGATTAACTTTTGGGATACTAGCTTCTTTATTGTTTTGTTATAAAAGCGGATTAATTAAACCAACTGAAAATTTTAAATTAATGGTTTTTTCAGCCACCATGGGTATTGGTCTACTTTATCTTATTAGTATCATGATGAACTTATTTGGTGGTGCTGGCATTAGTTTAATTCATTCTAATGGTCTAGCAGGAATAGGTTTTTCTTTGTTTGTAGTTGCTATAGCTGCACTAAATTTAGTTTTAGATTTTGACTTTATAGAAGAAGGAGCTGAAAAAGGAATGCCAAGGTATATGGAGTGGTATGGTGCTTTCTCGTTAATGGTTACATTAATATGGCTTTACATGGAAATATTAAGACTGCTTGCAAAGCTTAGGAGCCGGTAAAGAAATTTGAATACTATAATATTTGGCGGTTTAGCAATTCTTTCTCTTTTTGTTTTCTTTAATCTGGGCAAGGTTAAAGCATCAAGGAAACAAGCAGACAGACCAAATCGAATAAATAGATTTGGTAATCGCAATAAAACTAATATTATTGATGGAGAATCAAAGGAAATTATTGAAAATGAAAAACAAGATAAATAAATTTCTTTTTTTAGCCGTATTAGTTGTGATAGTTTCACAAAATATCAATGCTGATAATGCTCCAATAATTCAACCAGGGGCTCCTGGAGAGGACTCAAAAATTCTTGATCCAAGCATTGCATCAAATATAGCTGGAGCTAGTTACGTTGAAGCAGATGTAAGTTTCTTAAAAGGGATGATTATTCATCATCAACAAGCAATAGTTATGTCTAAGCTTGCTGGTAAGAGAACTAATAATAAGACGATTATTGATTTAGCAAACAGAATTGATGTTTCTCAAGAAGATGAAATTAATTTTATGGAAAGTTGGCTAAATTCAAGAAAAGAAATAACTCCTCACATGTCTCATGATCATCATATGCATATGGAAATGGCTGGTATGGCTTCACCTCAACAACTAAAAAGTCTAGAAAATTCAGAGAGTACTGATTTTGACAGATTGTTTCTTCAGTTAATGATAGCTCATCATGATGGGGCTCTTGAAATGGTTAAAGAATTAAAAAAATTTCCTGGGTCAGCAAATGATCCATTATTAAATGAATTTGTTTCTGATTTAGTTAATGATCAGGGCGTTGAAATTGAGAGAATGAATTTAATTGCTGTTAATTTATCTGATGATCCAAGGTCTGGTTTATCTCCAGGTCTTTTTATTGCAGATGAAGCTATATCAAATCTTGAACTAATTGCCTCTTTAAGAAAACCAACAGGATTTTTTGATCCAGATAATCCCGAATCAAGAGGCGCTGAAGATCCCACAAAAGATCTAGATGATGACAAAGAATTAACTACATTAGAGAAATCAAGAGCGCTGAAATCTCCTATTCTAAGTTTTGCTAATACAGATATGGCTTTTAGAGATAATCTATTAGTTGCTGGAAACTATCATGGTTTCAATATGTATGAAATTGAAAAAAATGGAATACCAAAGCTTATTTCATCGATAGTTTGTCCTGGTGGACAAGGTGATGTATCAATTGTAGGAGATTTACTAATCATGTCGGTTGAACAGATTAGAAGCAGAATAGATTGCGGTTCAGATGGTGTGGGAAGAGACGCAAGCCCTGATAGATTTAGAGGTATTAGAATTTTTGATATTTCTGATCTTACAAACCCACAACAAGTTGGGATTGTTCAAACCTGCAGAGGCTCTCATACTCATTCAGTTGTATCTGGCCCAACAAAAGATGGGAAAATAATAGTTTATAACTCAGGTACGGCAAGTGTAAGAGATGAAGAAGAAATGGAACAATGTATTGGCAATGTCCCTGGAGATGAGAGAACAGCACTATTTAGAATTGATGTAATTGAGATTCCAATATCTGATCCATCAAAAGCTAGAATAGTAAGCAGCCCTACTGTCTTTGCAGATCCTGAAACTGGAGCACTGGGTGGTCTATGGGAAGGTGGAGATCATGGGGATGATACTCAAGACACTAAAAGAACTGACCAATGTCATGACATTACAGTATTCCCTTCTTTAAACATTGCCGCTGGAGCATGTTCAGGAAACGGCATACTTTTTGATATAAGTGATCCATATAACCCTACTAGATTAGATGTTGTTACTGATACTGGTTTTGCATACTGGCACTCTGCTACATTCAATAATGATGGTACTAAGATAGTTTTCACTGATGAATGGGGTGGTGGAGGAAGGGCTAGATGTAGAGCATGGGATCCATTAGACTGGGGTGCTAATGCAATATATGACATTGTGGATAATAAACTCAAATTTCAAAGCCACTATAAAATGCCTGCACCACAAGTTGAAACAGAGAACTGTGTTGCTCACAACGGATCTATCATCCCAATAAAAGGGAAAGATATTTTTGTTCAAGCATGGTACCAAGGTGGTATATCTATAATGGACTTTACAGATTCAGCAGCACCTAAAGAAATAGCATATTTTGATAGAGGTCCCATAGATAAAGATATTTTAATCACAGGCGGCTATTGGTCAGCATACTATTATGATGGATACATTTATGGAACTGAGATTACTCGAGGTCTAGATGTTTTCAAATTAGTACCTAGTCAATTCTTGAGTAAAAAAGAAATAGATCAAGCATCTAATGCTTATCCTTTTCAAGGTCCTATGGTTTTTAATCCACAACAACAAATTCCAATGGTTTGGCCAAAATCAAGCTCAGGACATTAGTCTAGAGGAAAAATATTGTGAAATTGGCCTTTGACTTCGGCATAACAAATACAGATATAGTTTCTTATTTGGATGGAAAAATGAAATTTTTTTCACATCCATCTGAGGAAATTAATGAAAAATTTCTTACAAAATTACTACTACATGCAGAGATTGATTTAGATCAGCTGAATGTTATTGCAGTGACTGGTGGCAAATCTAGTGACTTGGGGGATACTTTTAATAATATTCCGATAGTTAAAGTTAATGAAGTTGAGGCAATAGGTTATGGTGCAAAATATATATATGGCATTTCTGAATCTAAATACCTGGTTGTAAGTTGTGGAACAGGCACAGCATGTGTTGCATCAATTGATAATAAATTTAATCATTTAGGCGGAATATCAGTTGGAGGCGGCACACTTCAAGGACTTAGTAATCTAATTATTGGTAATAATAATGCAGAAAAAATGAATACTTTGGCTGCAGAAGGTAATAAAGATAAATTAGACTCATTAATAGGTGAAGTTGTTAATGATATTGGCTCTTTACATCCAGAAATTACAGCATCTAATTTTGCTAAAGCTAGATATAGTAATGATTTTTCAGAAGAAGATATAAGCTCATCTTTATGCAATATGGTTGGTGAAGTTATTGGAACTGTTTCATATTTGAATGGCTTAATGATTGATGTATCAAAAATTTATTTTATAGGAAGAGTTTCTTTATTGGATTCAGTGAGGAGTGGAATAGATAAACGACTAAAGCTTGTAAATATTTCAGGGCAGTATGCAAAGAACAGAGAATTTGGAAATGCTGTTGGTGCTATTGCATATTTGAATGCCAATACCTAAAATGTAAATAATTACCAAAAATATATAATGATCGTTACAGACAAGTCATCAATAATCACTTTTGCAGTCCCAGTATTTCTCCTGCTGATTGTTATAGAGTATTGTTATGGTAAATATAAAGGTAAGAATACATATAGATTGAATGATACATTCACTAGTCTTTCCTTGGGGATGATTAGTAGATACCCAACAATGTTAAACCTTGGAATGCAAAGTTTAATTTTTGTTTATATAAGCAAATATCTTAATGTTGGACTTTTATCTGTAAAGAACCCGCTTACATGGGTAATAGCTTTTCTTTTATACGATTTATCTTACTACTGGATGCATAGAATGCATCATGAAATCAAAATATTGTGGGCCACGCACAGCGTTCATCATCATGGCGAAGACTATAATTTAGCAACAGCTTTAAGACAAACAAGTACTGGATGGCTATGGAAATGGATTTTTTATTTACCAATGATAATTCTAGGTATTCCGGGTGAGGTTTTTATAACTGTAGCAGGTATAAACCTAGTTTATCAATTTTGGGTTCATACTGAGCATATAGGACACCTTGGTTTTTTAGAAAAGATCTTTATAACTCCTATGAATCACGGTATTCATCATGCAAAAAATAAAGAGTACATTGATGCTAACTATGGTGGGGTTTTTATTATATGGGATCGAATGTTTGGAACGTATACAGCCAGAATGCCAGATGTAGAACCAGTTTATGGAACTGTTAGCGCTCTCCAGAGTTGGAATCCTATATGGGCTAATTTCCAGATATTTACAACTATGGTCAAAGATACTATTAAAACTAAAAAGTATAGTGATAAGGTTAAGGTATGGTTTTCTAAAACGTATTGGAGGCCAGATGATTGTATTGAAACAAAAGATCCTAAAGAATTCTATATAAAATTTAATCCAGTTATTACCAATGACATAAAAGTATTTAGTTTCCTTCAACTTCTATTTACCAGCATTGTTTCTGGGTCTGTTTTATTTTTCTTTGCAGAATATAATTACAATGAAATTATAGTTTTTGGTTTAGCTATAACACTGCTTAGTTCTATGACTGGGTTATTGTTGGAAGGTAAAAGATATATGTACTTCGTAATCTTCAATGTTTCTATTGCAGGTATATTGGCAATAGAATTTTTAGGAGTTCTTAATACCAATATTCTTTCAACAAATTTATTAACTAGTCAGTTATATGTAAATATTATTGCGGTTAGCTTGTTATTTATTTACCAAGGTTATCAAAGTTATTCTGCTGTTAGAATAAGATAAAAATTTATCCCTTTACTTTGATGTTGGTTTTGCAGGAACTCCTGCAACAGTAGAGTTTTCTGGAACATCCTTCAATACCAAACTACCTGCAGCAACAATAGAACCCTCACCAATTGTAATGTCGCCCAGGACTGTACTTGCAGCAAAAATTGAAGCACCTTTTTTAATGTTAGGGTGTCTTTTACCTGATTCAAAACCCTTTCCACCCAAAGTCACTCCCTGAAAAATGGATACCTCAGATTCAATTACAGTTGTTTCTCCAATAACAACTCCTGTAGCATGGTCAATCATTACGGCTCCAGCAATTTTTGCAGCTGGATGAATATCAACTCCAAAAACTTCAGAAGCTCTATTCTGAAGAAATAGTGCCATTGTATGGCGCTCATTATTCCATAAGCAGTGTGCGGCTCTATAAGTTGCTAAGCCCAAGAAACCTTTATAAAACAGTAATGGTGTCGAAAAGTATTTGCATGCGGGATCATGATCTTTAAAAAATTTAATATCCTGCTCTAATGCTTCTTCAATACCATCACAGTCTCTATATACATCTAAAATAAATTTTTTAATATCCATTGCTGACAATGCATCACTATGAAGTTTTGATGCAAGGATAGAGGCAACAGCGCCTAGTAAATCTTTTTGAGAAAGGACTAATGAGTACAAAAAAGCCCCTAAAGATGGCTCAGCATCAACCCTGAGAGTTATCTCATTTTGAATTTTTGTCCACAACTCTCTATCCATAATTAAAGGATTATATGCTTATTATGAAATTTAAAAAGCTCGGGTGCTAATAAAGCACCCAAGATATTATTTATTGAATATCAAATCGATCAGCATTCATCACTTTATTCCATGCAGAAATAAAATCACAAACAAACTTATCACCCGAATCACTTGATGCATAGACTTCTGCTAATGCTCTTAATTGTGAATTAGATCCAAAAACAAGATCTGATCTTGTAGCTGCTCTGACCTTTTCACCCGAAGATCTATTAAATGCTTCGTATGAATTTCCAGTTCCGTTCGGCTTCCACTCTACAGACATATCCAATAAAGTATCAAAATAGTCATTAGTCATTGTGTCTGTATTTTCAGTGAAGACACCATATCCGGATGCACTTATACCTAAAGATCTCATACCGCCAACCAGAACTGTCATTTCAGGTGCAGTAAGATTTAAAAGCTGTGCTTTATCTAACATCATCTCTTCTGGTGAAACATTAACACCTGATTTGTGGAAATTCCTAAAACCATCAGAGTGTGGCTCAAGTACTGCAAAAGATTCTGCATCTGTTTGTTCTTGAGTTGCATCGCCTCTTCCTGGGGTAAATGGAACTTTTGAACCAGATGCCATTTCAATACCCACATTACCACCCAAAACGATAACATCTGCAACTGAAGCTCCAGTATCTGATGAAATATTTTCATAAATACCTAATACTTTATTTAGCTGTTCTGGTTTGTTAGCTTCCCAATCTTTTTGTGGAGCTAATCTAATTCTAGAACCATTAGCTCCACCCCTCATATCTGAATGTCTGTATGTTGAAGCGCTAGCCCATGCTGTTTCAACCATTTCTTGAATAGTTAAACCACTATTTTTAATAGCTTCTGATACAGAATCTACATCATAATCTGTATTACCAGCTGGAACTGGATCCATCCATATTCTCTCTTCACTAGGAACTTCTGGTCCTACATATCTTGTCTTCGGGCCCATATCTCTATGAAGAAGTTTGAACCAAGCTTCAGCAAAAGCATCTGCAAATTCTTCAGGATTCTCGTGAAAATGTTTAGATATTTTTTTATATTCGGGGTCTTCACGAAGAGCGATATCTGCAGTTGTCATCATTGTTGGGACTTTTACAGAAGCATCTTCTGCATCTGGGGCTAAATCTTCATCTGCAGGATTAATTGCATGCCACACTTTTGCTCCAGCAGGAGTATCAACTAGCTCCCATTCATATCCAAATAGTAAATCAAAATAACCGTTATCCCATTGCGTAGGATTTGCAGTCCATGCACCCTCAAAGCCACTGGTAATGGTATCTCTTCCTTTGCCTGAAGCATAAGAACTCATCCAACCTAAGCCCATTTCTTCTGGTGCTGCACCTTCTGGTTCTACTCCAACATTAGAATCGGGACCTGCTCCATGGCCTTTGCCAAATGTATGGCCACCAGCAACCAAAGCTACAGTCTCATAGTCATTCATTGCCATTCTTCCAAAGGTTGTTCGAATATCATGTGCGCTTGCTAATGGATCTGGATTTCCATCAGGTCCTTGAGGATTGACATAAATTAAACCCATTTGAACAGCGCCAAGAGGCATGTCTAATGATTCTCTTTCGTCATTGTTTTCATAACGATTATTTTCAAGCCACTCTTTTTCTAGACCCCAATGTATATCTTCTTCTGGAGCCCATATATCAGGACGCCCGCCACTGAATCCAAAGGTTTTACCTCCCATAGACTCTATAGCAACATTACCTGCAAGAATTAATAAATCAGCCCAACTAATTTGTTGTCCATATTTTTGTTTAATTGGCCAAAGCAATCTTCTTGCTTTGTCTAAATTACCATTATCTGGCCAACTATTAAGAGGTGCGAAACGTTGTGCTCCAGTACCACCGCCGCCTCTTCCATCTGTACTTCTATATGTACCAGCAGCGTGCCAAGTCATTCTAATAAAGAAAGGTCCATAATGGCCATAATCTGCAGGCCACCACTCTTGTGAATCTGTCATTAAATCATTTAAATCTTTTTTTAATGCATCGTAGTCAATTTTTGCAAATTCTTCTTTGTAATCAAAACCATTTTCCATAGGGTTTGATTTTTCATCGTGCTGATGAAGAATATTAAGATTTAAGTTATTTGGCCACCAATCACGAACAGATGTACTACTTTCACTACTATTAGTAGTTGCAGCTCCATGCATGACAGGACATTTACCTTGTGTTTCGTTACTCATTTTTCCTCCAAAGAATTGTGCTTAGTTTTGAGTTAATTATACTTTAACTAATTTTTATATATTGATAAATATACTATTAATGTACTTTATGTTCGATTAAAATATACATAAATGTTCTCTATCAAGCAATTAAATTATGCACTTGCAGTCGCCAAGAGATTACACTTCAAAAAAGCAGCCGATGATTGTTTTGTATCTCCTTCAACTCTAAGTAATGCGATTACAGAACTAGAAAATCAAATAGGTTTTAAAGTTTTTGAAAGAACAAATAAGAAAGTTATAGTCACTAGTCTTGGTTTAGAGCTTCTTAAAAAAGCTGAAACAATTCAATTTCATATCGAAGATATAAAAAATCTTGGTGAAAAACAAAAAGCTCCACTAAGCTCTCCGTTAACAATTGGAATTATTCCAACTATAGGCCCATATTTACTTCCTTTAGTTCTACCAAAATTAAAAAAATATCATCCAAATCTAAACTTAAAAATCTTGGAGGGTAAATCTAGCTCATTAGTACAAAAAGTTAATGATGGAGACCTGGATATGGCCATTCTTGCTCTTCCATATAATTTAAGAGGGTTATTATCTTTTAAATTTTGGGAAGAAAACTTTTATTATGTAAGTCACAAAAAGAATAACTATAAGAAAGTTGTAAAAGCAAAAGATATTAATTTTTCAGAATTAATGTTACTCGATGATGGGCATTGTTTAAAAAATCATGTGCTGGCCGCATGTAAAATTAATGATAATCAGCAATTTTCGATGGAAGCATCCAGTCTAGCTACCTTGATTCAATTAGTTGCTAATAATATGGGTTCAACTCTTGTACCCCATATGTCAATTAAGCATTTAATTAATACCAATTCGATGATCAAAAAGGCCATACTAAATGAGCCTGGCCCACATAGAGAGCTTGCTATAATTGTAAGGCAGACTTATTCAGACAGAGAAAATGTGCTGCTTTTGAGGGATATTTTTATAAAAGAGTTAGAAAAGTATTCGAAAAATATTCAATAAAAAATGGTGGAGCTACGCGGGATCGAACCGCGGACCCCCTGCTTGCAAAGCAGGTGCTCTCCCAGCTGAGCTATAGCCCCATTTTAAGAATGAGTATTGTACTTGAAATTATTTAAATTTGTATAGTTATTAAAATAAAGGGGTGAGCAATGTCACCCCGCAATCTTTTTGGCGTATCTAACACCCCTCTCCACAAAAATTAAAACTTATATGAAAAACCAACTTTTATAGTTCTAGGTTTTTGAGATCTCGCGCCTTCAGATGGAGCTCTAGATATTATATTCTCATCATCTGTGATGTTTTCAAGAACCATGTAAACATCCATAGAATCATTTAAAGCTTTTCTTAAATTTACATCGACAATAGTATGAGATTCAATAATGTTGTAAGTTCCGCATACTGCAATTGAGCATGAAGACCCAACATCAATTAACCTTATATTGCCACTCAAGCCACTATCAGCAACAAAACCTGCAACCAAAGTCATTGAAGTATCTGGTATATATGGCAACTCGTCACCAGCAGCAACTGTTCCGAAGTAGTCACTATCGGAGCTATTTTGAAACTCTGAGTCAGTTGACGTATAACTTAATGCTATTGGATAAGAAACTCCTTTACCTTCAAATATCCATGAACCAGTTATTTCTAGACCAGAAACATCAGCCTCTCCCCCAGAAAATACAGCCGATTCAGTTGGATCGCATGCAACACCTGTAACCTGAGTACATTCAGCAGATAGATTTGAGTATTCACTTGAAAAGTAGAATGCTTCTATATTGGTAGTACCATCAGAATATCTCATGCCTAATTCCATATTGTCTGCTTTTTCTGGCTCCGCTCCAAACATAGGAGTCATACCTTCATGGAAACCAGCAACCAGAACAACATTGTCATTAAGCTCATAAGTAGCTCCAACACTTGATGTTGTATGATCGTTTGTAGCAAAAGTATCTCTATTATCAGCTTCGCCGGTTCTAACTAGTGTTAAATTTGGTCCTGCAGGATCTGACCATCTTCTGTGACGTTGATCATAATCTTCTGATCTATATCCTAGTGTTACAGCAAGCTTGCCAAAATCCATTGTATCTTCTAAATAATATGAAGTTGCACTTGATTCTCTTAATCTGTTGTTACTATTATTTAAACCAACATAGCCATATAGAGCTGATAAAGAACCATCTGCAGCTTGATCTGCATATTCATGAGCCTGTACTCTACTCTCTGAATCTTCCATATCTCTATATCCAAGAGTTAAAGCATGTATACCCATTTGTGTTGAAACATTAAATTGATAACCTTCATTAGTGTAGAACCTGTTATTGTGTTTATATTCTATTTCAACAGCAAGCTCGCCATCTAAAATTGCCTGAGCATTAGCACTACCATTATTAGCATCACTAATGAGCTCATTTATGTCGTCTTGCTCTCCATGTTCTTTATCATTATTGAAATCACTAACTTTGAACCAATCCCTATGATAGTCGTTCTGCCATGAAGTAAATACAACATCAAAATTATCAAAATCGCCAACATAAGTTAATGAAGTTTGCTCACCATCATTCATCATTTTGTCGTAAGCAGTTGCTCCATATCTCATTCTTGGATTCGCTCTAAAGCTTGCTTGTGATAAACCAACATAGGATTGATTTGAAGTTTCATCCAAATCAACCATTTTCAGTGTTAAGGCGTGATTACCAGATTCATATCTAGCCTTAATTACAACATCAGACTTATCAAAACCTGTATCCCCACCAACATTTGCAATAGAGTCATAACCGTCACTTGCATGATCATGGATTTCAACAAGACCGCCAAAGCTGCCTGAAGTTCCACCATAATAAGCGTGTGTTCTAGTCATTCCATTCTCGCCTAACTCTTGAATGAATTTGCCTGAGTTGACTTCTGGTATTGGAGTACTGATTAAGTTAATAGCTCCTCCAATTGTTTGAGGACCCTGAGACACTGCAGCGGGTCCCTTAAGAACTTCAACAGAATGAATTCTGCCTGTTGTTGGGAAGTAGTATGCAGAAGAAGAAGTATATGGTGAAGGAGCTACAAGAACACCATCTTCCATAATAGTAACTTTTCCTGATCTTTCTATTGCCGTTCCTCTTATAGAAATGTTTGGTCTTAAACCATAACCTTCCTCAGTTCTCATATACATACCAGGCACTGCAGATAATATTTTTGCAATGTCAGTATCCATAGCTTTTTCTAAATCTTCATTTGAAATAACTGCACCAGAGCCGGCTAGAGCTTTAACGTCTTCTTTTGAGCCTATTATTGTTACTGACTCAACTTCCATGATGGTTTCAGCATTTGCGGTGAAAGTTATTAATACTGATGTTAAAACTAATGTAGCTACTAAGATTAAAGGTGATATTTCTTCTGCAACTTTCTTAGAAACTTTATTCATTTTTTTTCCTTTATTTTATATAGCTCTTAAAAGTTACCAACTCTTCCAGATATTTTGATCATTAAAGACTAAATCACCAAAAAAAAGCACACTATTTTTAGGGGAACAATAGCCGATAACCTTCAAGAGATGTAAATGATAATGAGAATGATTCTCATTTGCAAGTAGAATTTATAAAAAAGTTATATTTTTTTTAAAAATACCGTAAATGTAAGAGTTTGAGCGAATTAAATTATTTATTTCCACGAATCATGAAATATATAGACAGCATAAATAAGAATATTTGCTCACTTGTAAGAAGTTTTATAGGAGGCCATACAAACCAATCAGGGTGTCCAAAATAGAAAATATTAATCATTAAAATGAATAGTGCAAAGCCTGATAACCTTGTGATGAAATGCCCTGCTTGAGTTGCAAATAATCCAATTAATCCTCCAAGGATAATTCCTACTCCACCAAATATTTCAATAAAGATAACAAGGGAAACAATTAGCTCTGGAAATGGCATAAACATACTCTCGAACCATGTGACCATCCTATGTTGCTCCTCCATCATAAATGGAGCTGGTAATTTCTTATAACCATGAATAAAAAATGCTACTCCAAGAGCAATCCTAAAAAACCAAGGAGCTAAGTTATAAAAGGGATTCGTTATTGAATCTAATCTGGTATTAATTTTTTTCATATTTATTTTTAATTTTCTAAAAGTATATCCTTGTCATTGCAAAGAGCAAATCCATTAATTCCAATAAAACGATCTAACTCATCATGACCAATATTAATGTGTGCATAAATTTGTCCAGTTGCTGATACCTTTTCTTCATTAACACACCCCATACTAAATAATTTAGATCTTATGCTTCCCATTGATGCTTCAAGTGAAACCCATCCTTTGTATATACCATTAAATAGTTCTGTATTTATTAAATTTCTAAGATCATCGATACCAATATTCTTTTCTGCAGATATCCAGGCTTCTTGTTTTTCTTTATTAAAAATTTTTTTCTGTGTATAACCCTCTTTTAAATCGCATTTATTATTTACTCTAATTTGAGGGATAGATTGTAAATTTAGATCATCAAGTATTTTATTAACTTCTACTTCTTTTTGTTTATTATCAATATCAGATATATCTACTACATGAAGTAATAAATCTGCAGATCTCAATTCATCAAGAGTTGCTTTAAAAGACTCTATTAATTGAGTTGGTAATTGCGAGATAAAACCAACAGTATCTGAGAATAGTATTGGTCCTAGTTCAGGATCAATATTTTTTCGAGTAACAGAATCCAAAGTTGCAAAAAGCTTATCTTCTGCTTGTTGGGAGCTATTAGTTAGAGAATTAAATAAGGTAGTTTTACCTGCGTTAGTGTATCCAACTAAAGCAACTAATTTATTTCGACTCTTCTTTCTAGAATAACTATTAAGCTGTTTCTGTTTATGTGCTTTATCCAGACGAGCTTTTAATCGTTTAATTCTGTGGCCAATTAGACGTCTATCTGTTTCTAGCTGAGTTTCACCAGGACCCCTAAGGCCAATACCACCCTTTTGTCTCTCAAGGTGAGTCCACCCTCTTATTAACCTTGTGGAAAGATGATTTAATTGAGCAAGTTCAACTTGAAGCTTGCCAATATGGGTAGTTGCTCTTGATGCAAAAATATCTAATATAAGCTCAGTTTTATCTATGACCCTTACTTTAAGTTTTAGCTCTAAATTTCTAGCTTGTGATGCCGAGAGCTGATGGTTAACGATTACGAGCTCAGCACAAGTGGATTCAACCAAGGACTTAATTTCATCTAATTTACCTTTATTTATAAAATGACTTATGGATGGCTTGCTTTGCTTGCTAATACTTTTACCAACTATTTCTGCTCCTGCCGATCCAACTAACTCATTAAATTCTTCAAAAATATTTTCTAGCTCATCTCCAGTTTTAAGAGATTCTATGTCTAAGAAAATTATTAATGTTTTAGGTATTTGAGTTTGATCAACAATCATATGTATAAGAATATTGTAGAGATTTTATAAAAATTTGTTACTATTAAATTAATATCATTAAAAATTCTTTTTGGAGATTATTTATAGATAAAGGTGAAAGAGCAAAAAAATCAGCAAATGCTAGCTCAAAGAGAAAAGCTGTAAGAGAAATTAAGAAAAAAAAGCTTAATAAGATTTACAGAGAATTACGAAAAGCTCGAAAAAAATAAAGTAAAGCTTTGAACATAGTATTCGGATTGTACTTTTAAAAAGTAATAGGGATTTATATAACTTAAATATGATAGATAAAATATTAGAATCGATTGGTGAAAAGGTAGACAAATATATTCCATTAATAATTGCTCTACTAACTTTATTTATTGCAACCCAGGTCTAACTAAAATTTCTTTTTTTGGCTCTCACATTTACCCGAAGCCATTATTTCAACTTTAGGATTTTTGTTCTTAGAACCATCTTTTTTATTTAACCAAATATCTCCTGACATTTGGCCTTTTCCTGTATACCAATTAAACGTATTAGAAACTCTATAGGCACTAACTTTATAATCTGTAAAAATTGGATGTGTATCATCAGCTTCCATTGAGTGGACTACTGTAATACCAGTCTTAGATTTAGTTGCCGACCATTCTGCGTCACTATTTATCCATGCAGGTGATGGCTCTATTGTATGAGTTAAAGATTTAAACGTTTCATTTTCTGAATCCACCTCCCAGTATTGAACAATGTAGATTTTATCTTTTTGCCAATCCTCTTCAGCAAAATTTGTTTTTGCTCTTTGAAGTAAAAATAGTGATTGTTGTGTCTGACGTGCTAAGTTTTTGAAAAGTTCTATACCTTCTGAAAGGTATGTTTTTTTTATGTCTTTGTATGTTACTGAATAAGTGCCCTCTAGCTCACATAAAATCTTGTTAGTTTCACCTATTAATGGAAAGGCTAAAATAAATATTAGAAGGAATCTCATAAAATTATTTTAATTTGGGTATTTGCTTGCCCAATATTTATCTAAAACAAAGTACCAAACACTATTTAAAAGTGGCTCAACAATAGCATCAGTAATTGCTGCAGAAAATTCTGCTCCAGTAAAATACATGACGCAGGATGCAGCAATTATAAAGTGACCTATTGTGTATATAACAGTTCTTATAATTGTTCCGCGATTAGCCTCGTAAACTCTTTGTATTGGAGCATTAAAAAGCATCATTGATTTTTTTATCCTGTCTATCATTTGCTCATACTAACAGCAATTAATGAAAAGGTGTATTGAGGATTGATTGCTAACCATTTAAGATTTCACAATGCCAAACATTAAACAATTAATAAAAGATTTAACTCTTGAAGAAAAAATAGAATTATTAAGTGGTTTTGACGCCTGGCAAACTAATAAGATTGATAGACTTGGAATACCAAGTATAAAAATGTCAGATGGTCCGAACGGTGTTAGAGGAGATGGTAATTCAGGAAAATCCTCTGCTTGCTTTCCATGCGCCATATCCATAGGCTCTTCTTGGAATTTAAATCTTATAAACACTTTAGGAGAAGAGTTAGCCTCTGAAGCAAAGCTTAAAGATGTTGATGTTCTCCTTGGTCCAACAATAAATATTCACAGGCATCCTTTAGGTGGAAGACATTTTGAGTGCTTCTCTGAAGATCCATTTCTAACAGGAAAAATTGCTATTGAGTATGTAAAAGGTGTCCAATCAAAAAATATTGCAGCATGTCTTAAACATTTTGTTGGCAATGATACTGAGTTTGAAAGATACACCGTGAGTTCAAATATTGATGAAAGAACACTAAGAGAAATCTACCTCTTACCTTTTGAGATGGCTATAAAAGAAGCAAATGCAAAAGTTGTTATGAGTGCTTATAACAAACTTAATAATATTTATTGCAGCTCTCACGAGAATCTTTTAATTGAAATCTTGAAAGATGAATGGGGTTTTGATGGTTATGTAGTCAGTGATTGGGGTGCTGCAAGAGACACTGTTGAAAATGCAATTGGTGGACTTGATCTTGAAATGCCTGGTCCAGCTAAGTCGTGGGGGAAAAATTTAATAACTGCTATTAATGATAAGGCAGTTCCAGAGGATTTAATTAATGACAAAGTAAAGAGAATTCTAAATGTCGCAAGTTTCTGCAAAAGATTTGAAAACCCAATTCGAAAACCAGAAAGAGATAATGACTCAAAACTAAAAAGAAAACTTTTAAAAGACGCAGCTCAAGAAGGTATGGTGCTCCTAAAAAATGATGGCATATTACCATTGAAAAAAGATATAAAATCAATTGGAATAATTGGTCCCAATGCAGAAAAAGCACAAATTATTGGAGGAGGAAGCGCAACTCTTGTTCCTTATCATGAATCTCATCCCGTAAGCTCATTTCAAAATAATTTTAGTGAAAAAACTATTGTTAAATCTGCTAAAGGTTGTCATACATATCGCTATTTACCAGAAATAAATAAATCACTGACAAAAGAAAATGGGTTTTTAGTCGAATATTTTAATGTTACTGACAATAGAAATGATTTCATCTCCAGCAAAGTTTTAAGAGGTAGTAAATTTTGGATATTTGAGGGATTTGCAAAGGATATTATAGGTACAGAAGATAGGCCTGATATTTTTGTAAAATTTTCATGTACTTATGTCCCAGATATTTCTGGGGAACATGCATTTGAAATCTTTGCCATTGGCAAAAGTAAACTACTAATAAACAAAGAAGAAATAATTGATAACTGGACAGATCCTTTGCCTGGGGATGCTTTCTTTGCTCATGGCTCATCATCAAAACGAGGTGCTTCACACTTAGAAAAAGATAAATCGTATCAAATAGAAATACAATATAAATTTGAAGGTAATTTTCCTGCTATCTATATTGGTTGTCAGCCACCAGACAAGATTGATTTACTAGATGAAGCTTTAAACATTGCCAAAGAAGTAGATGAAGTTATTCTCTTGGTGGGTACTAATTCAGACTGGGAAACAGAAGGAAATGATAGAGTTGATTTCAACTTACCAGGAGAACAAAACACACTTATTGAAAAAGTCTTAGAAATCAATCCTAATGCAATTATTGTTCTAAATACCGGCTCTCCAGTTGATATGCCCTGGGTTAATAAAGCTAAATCAATTTTACAATCTTGGTATGCAGGCCAAGAATATGGCGATGCTCTTTTTGAAATATTAACAGGCTTGGTAAATCCCTCAGGTAAATTACCAACAACTTTTCCTAAGCATATCAAAGATACTCCAGCCTATTCCTGTTACCCAGGAGAAAATTTACAAATGAGCTATGATGAAAAGCTTTTAATTGGTTATAAATGGTATGACAGAAAAAAAATAGAGCCTTTGTTCCACTTTGGACATGGCCTTTCTTATACTAATTTTGAATATTCAAATCTTAGAATTAGTAATAGTGATAAAAATAATTTTACATGTTCATTTAATATCGAAAATGTTGGAGATATATCAGGTTTTGAAATATCCCAATGCTATATCTCCTTCATGAATTGCGACGAAGATGAGCCAATAAAAAAACTGCAAGGCTTTGATAAAACTTATATTAATTCAGGTGAAATAAAAAAAATTGAAATATGTTTAGATTCAAAAAGTTTTTCAACATGGGATATTAAAAATCATCAATGGGAAATTAAAAAAGGTGTATTTAATATTTTGATTGGGTCTTCTTCAAATGACATAAAACTTAAAGATAGTATCAATCTATAGACAATCTACTCAACTCTTCCTCTGAGAGATCTATCTGTGAGCCAAAAATAGAGCTATTTAGTTCATTTATTGTCCTAGGACCAATAAGTGGAAATACTAATGATGAGGTATGTACTACATAAGCAATAGCTATCTCAATAGGCTCCACATTTTTTTTATCTGCGATTTCAAAACAAATTTCTCTTCTTTTAAGATTCTTTTTACTATGCCAAACTCTTTTCTCTTCTTCTAATGACGGATTAGAAAAATGCTCTTTAGTTGTGATTTCCTTCTTTCTGATAAAAAAACCTCTTGCTGTGCTTGACCAAGGAAATAATTTAATTTCATTACTTTTAATATAATCTAAGAACTGATTATTAATCCCAACGCACCCAGGCCATACCGGCTCAAGCATTTCTGCAAGACTAAAATTATTACTTAAAACAGTAAAAGGTTCTTTATTATTTTTCAAAGCATAATCCCTTGCATTTGAAAAACGATCTAGGTTCCAATTAGACGCACCAATATTATTAATCAACCCTTCTGCTTTAATCTCATCAAGTGCATCAACAAATTCAGATACAGGAATTTCATTATTATCCCTATGGAGGCAATATATATCTATTTTTGAAATTTTTAATCGCTCTAAAGATTCTTCTATTTGAGGTTTAATAAGCTCAGGTTTGCAATCTGGAGTATGAGCACCCTTTCCGAGAACAACCACATCATTTTGAAGGTTTCTTGAGTTTATCCAATCACCTAAGTACTTATCCCCAAGTCCATTATTGTAAATATAAGCGGTATCAAAAATTCTCCCACCCGCTCCATAGAAATAATCAAACATAGCATAAGCATGAATGTCTGATGTTTGGTTATCGCAACCAAGAACAAGCCTTGAAAATTGCTTATCTGTGTTGTTTGCTGAAATACTATCTAATTTTCTTTTTTGTATTGAATAAAAATTAGATTTGACCATAGGTGAGACATCTTTTGATTCAAATGGACAAACCACCCCGGTCTCTTGTCTCCACCTATCTAGCCACAACATAATACTTTGTGAATCATTGTGTGAAATTAATTCTGATTCTAGGCTGCCCTGTAATATAGATTGAGAAGCATGGTCAATTTCCCTAGTAAAAAGACCAACATCATCTTTATATGCAATCTCTTCAACAAGGCTTTCTTTGTTATAAATTTTTATAGAAGAAAGACCTTCTTGGAACTGACCGCAATGCCATGGCTGACTTGCCTCTAATTTAAAGTTGCCGCTTACGACCTCTAAATTATTCTCATACTCTTCATTTATAGCACATGAAATATTGGCTTTAATATTATCTGTAAAAACAATATGCGCTTTAGAGTTTAAATCTACCCCTGTTGTATCAAGCTCTCCTGATGCTTCAATGCTTTCTGGGTCAGCATATGGTTTACTTAGGATTTGACCTGCTAAAAGTTTTACCATGGATAGCGGATAACATCCTACATCCAAGATGGCTCCTCCACCCATCATTAAATTTCTTAACCTGTGGTCCTCAGGTATTTCTGCATTAAAACCAAATGAGCAATTAATATAAAATGCCAAATATCCACCGGAGAGGCAATGCCGGGAAAACCGGGTGCCGGCATTAGCCGGCCGCCGGCAATGTGGGATTAGGAATGCGCCGCGGTGATTAAGAAAAAGCACCGTGGACGCATATTCAACCACAGCAGGAGCAGATGACCCAGATGGGGCCAGCTGTGTTTATTAAAAAGCAGTCACGGCAACCCTCGTAATATGTGACCAATCAAACTCAGACCAAGACCAAAGAAAAATGACGGAACAACAGATGTGTTGTTTTCCATAAGTCCCAATTAGACTAAGACCACTAGAAAAGGAAAATAGTCAATAGCCGTTCCCGCTATTAGACAGCCTAATCGCGATAACTCTGATTAAGTAGCCTAATCACAGGATCTGTGATTAAGGTTTCGTAGATCGCACATAAGCAGAGTAGCATCTCTGCATCAACTCACTAGGAGGCCACTTCGCCGTACTCTCAAGAGGTACGCGAAGCTTAGTCTGTTCATTTACACTCGTAATAAAGAACCGTGAACCTATCTGATCCCCACGCGAAGCGTGAATCTGATTCCCCTCCTAACTCGATTACATCTCTGAACCGTGTGACCGCGAAGCGCGTTACACGTCTCCATTGTTCCATTTTTCCCGAAGTCAAATCTGCCCCGTATCTCCGATAGGGAACCTTCGATTGTGAGCTCCGGCACCAGTCGGAAGAGCACACGTCTGAACCAGTCACGAGGGCCTTCGG
>ERZ802822.700-NODE-700-length-22788-cov-12.421514_pt1 | contig 22788 bp, 20 predicted proteins | sample MGYA00345649_ERZ802822 | MGnify/ENA primary metagenome ERZ802822 (study PRJEB30503, sample SAMEA104212359) | marine metagenome | biome: Westerlies Biome; feature: [SRF] surface water layer (ENVO:00010504) within the epipelagic zone...; material: water...
ATACGTCAGTCATCCTACCACGTTTTAAATTCCGAGAGATGTAGCTGTTCGTTATATCCTCGAAAATGGCACTATCCTGCATGAGCATGAGGTTAAATCTGGTGATATTTGGCGGTCATGTTCAGTAAATAAAGCACCTATTATGGATTGGATTAATCTTGCTATAGAGCGTCAGGTAGCCACTAATGCGCAGGCAATATTTTGGCTTGACCAAAATAGGGCTCATGATGCGCAGTTAATTCCTATTGTAGAACAGGTTCTAAATAGAAAAGGAATACGTGACAGATTTTTGATTATGTCGCCAAGAAAAGCTACAAGAGTCACTCTTGAGACAATTACTAAAGGAGAAGATAGTATTGCGGTTACTGGTAATGTTCTTCGTGATTACCTAACTGATTTGTTTCCAATTTTAGAGCTGGGCACTTCAGCAAAGATGTTATCTATTGTAAAACTAATGAATGGAGGGGGCCTTTTTGAAACTGGAGCAGGTGGCTCAGCCCCAAAACATGTTCAGCAATTACAAGAAGAAAACCATTTACGATGGGATAGCTTAGGCGAATTTTGTGCTTTAGGAGAGAGTTTTAACTTTCTAGCGGCTAATTCTGAAAATAAAAAAGCTGCGACCCTTGGGTCGGCTATTGAAACAGCAACGCAAGGAATATTGGATAACAATAAGTCTCCTGGTCGAAAGCTTGGCGAGACAGACAATCGACACAGTCATTTCTTTTTTGCTCTCTATTGGGCGAAAGCACTAGCTGAGCAAAAAGAAGACTACGATTTGGCAATACGCTTCACCTCGGTTTATAATATGTTAAAGGACAATACCACAAAAATCCTTAATGAGCTGGATAGTACTCAAGGACTCGAAGTTGATTTAGGCGGATACTATCATCCAGATAAGGAAAAGGTAGCAAAAATTATGCGACCATCTCCAACAATGAATTCAATAATTGATGAACTTCTACCTAAAATTTAGGTCTATTAGGATGAAAAATTTATAATTTTTATGGAAGACTAATTTCTTAAGTAAGGATCTGATATGAATTATCCTCTAGATTATGTTCCACCAAAAATTTGGAAATGGGAAAATGAGAACGGTGGGGCCTTTGCATCGATTAACCGTCCAATAGCGGGTTTAACACATGAGAAACCCTTACCTATTGGCCAACACCCCTTTCAATTGTACTCTCAAGGAACTCCAAATGGTATAAAAGTTACTGTTATGTTTGAGGAACTGTTAGAAATGGGTCATAGCGGTGCAGAGTATGATGCATGGTTGGTTAGTATCGGTAAAGGGGAGCAGTTTGGGTCAGATTTTGTAAATATTAATCCAAATTCAAAAATTCCGGCACTTTTAGATTATTCCGGGGATGAGCCTCAAAGGATTTTTGAATCGGGGGCTATACTTTTATATCTTGCTGAAAAGTTTAATTCCTTTTTGCCAACCCAAGGCAGTAGGCGTACAGAAGTTCTCAATTGGCTTTTTTGGCAGATGTCTAGTGCGCCTTACCTTGGAGGCGGGTTTGGTCATTTTTATGTCTATGCACCAGAAAAGATACAGTATGTAATTGATCGTTATTCGATGGAAGTTAAACGTCAGCTGGATGTTCTTGATCGAGAGTTATCGAAAAAAGAGTTTATAATTGGTGACGATTATACTATTGCCGATATATCAATATGGCCCTGGTACGGTCGTTTGGTTTTAGGTCAACAATACGGCGCCGCCGATTTTTTACAAGTTAGTGATTATCACAATGTACTGAGATGGGCAAAAAATTTAAGCTCAAGGCCAGCCGTGATGCGTGGTGAGCGTATCAATCGAAAATCAAAAATTCCAAATCAGTATTTGCTTGAACGACACAGCAGCTGTGACTTTGAGGCACTCGATTTTGAGACCTAGAGCGAGCGAGGTCATCTATACCTCATATTGGTTTCAAAAAAACTTAATTAACAGCATCTGTTCCTTAGATGCCAAGAAATTTCTCAGTCATTTCTTTGGAAGATCTTAATTGAGCAGATGTTCCCGACCAAACTATCTTACCGCTATGAATAATGTTGTGATTATCTGCAATCTTTAACAAATCGTTTAAATTTTTGTCTATAATTAAAATTGATATTCCGCTATCACGTATGTCCTTTAGGGCTTCCCAGATCTTTTCCCGAATGATTGGTGCCAGTCCCTCAGTCGCCTCATCCAATATCAAAAGCTTGGGGTTCGTGAGTAGAGCTCTTCCAATTGCCAGCATTTGCTGCTCACCTCCCGAGAGCAAATTGCCCATGAATTTAGCCCGTGACTTCAGGTCTGGAAAAAGTTCGAAAACACTTTCCAAAGTCCAGGTTAGATTTTTGTTATCAGTAATGTTTGCAGTGGCAATAAGGTTTTCATGTGTCGTTAAGTTAGGAAAGATTTGACGGCCTTCTGGCACCAAGCCAATACCTAATTTAGCGATTTTAAAACTGGGTAAATTAGTTATATCTTGTTCGTTAAATAAAATAGAGCCACTCGTTTTGGGTTTTATATTCATTATTGAGCTTATGGTTGTCGTTTTACCCATTCCATTTCGCCCTAGAAGTGTTGTCACGCCGGCTGACTTAATATTGAGGGACACACCAAATAATGCCTGGCTCGCTCCATAATGTGTTTCAACATTAGTTAATGTTAACATTACATTTCCCCTAAGTAGGCGCTCTGGACTACAGAATCGCGTCTTATCTTGTCTGGCTCGCCGGTTGCAATGATTTCTCCCGAAACTAAGACAGATATTCGGTCTGCCAATGCAAAGACTGCATCCATATCATGTTCTATTAATAATATAGTTTGTTGACCTTTAAGCTTGTTCAGTAGAGCGATCATTTCTTTTGTTTCAGTAGGGCCAAGACCAGCCATTGGTTCATCAAGTAGTAAGAGCTGTGCATCTGAGGCCAATGCCATAGCAATCTCTAGTTTGCGACAATCCCCATGGCTCAAATTTGCAACTGGTTGATTCATAGCCTTTACCAGTCCCACCTGACTTAGACAAAAGTCAATTTTTTTTAAAATATAATCTTGGTTATTGGATGCTTTAAAAAAATTAAACCAATTTTCTTGGATTGTGTTGGTTGCCAATTGTATATTTTCAGAAACTGTCAGTGATTTCATAACCGACGTAATTTGAAAGGTCCGATTTATCCCAAGCCGAGATTTTTTGTATTCTGAAACATGCGTAACATTGATATCTTGAAAAAAAACTTGACCACTATCTGGAAATATCTGTCCGAATATTTGTGAAACTAATGTAGTTTTCCCAGCTCCGTTTGGGCCAATGATAGCATGTAGTTCTCCATCTAATATGGATAGGTTAAGGTTTTTTGTTGCTATCACACCACCAAATTTTTTATTAAGGTTCTTTATTTTTAATATATCATGCACAATTTGCACCTTACTTTGATAAGAGTGAGGACAAGCCACCCTTAAAAAATAGTACCACCGCGATTAAAAGAAGCCCAAATGGGAGGTGCCAATAAATTGTAATTGAAGATAAAATCTCTTCCAAAATGACAAATACTATTGCACCAAAAAGAGGACCCATGACCGTTGCAACCCCTCCCAGTATTACCATAAACATCAATTCCCCAGACCTGGACCAATCGATCATTTCGGGAGATATGAAAGTCATAAAATTTCCTAAAAGTACACCTGCGAAACCGCAAATAATTCCAGAAAATACAAAAGCTATCAATTTGTGCAAGTAAACGTTGTAGCCCAGTGAAATCATGCGAGCCTCGTTATCTTTAATCCCTTTTAATATCAGTCCGAAATTGGAATTTGTAATTAGATGAATAAGCCACATAAAAAAGATCAAACTTACAAATGATACAAAAAACATTTGGATTGGATCATCAAGGGTTATGAGTGGTATTTCGGATCTCGTATTAATAACCAAACCGTCATCACCGCCATATTCCTCAATTGAAACAAATAGATAGTAGGCCATTTGGGAAAATGCCATCGTTATCATTATAAAATAAACGCCCTTCGTCTTCAAACATATCAGTCCTGTTAACAATGCAAACAAGCCGCTAATTACTACGGCAATCGTGATATGCATAAACCCATTTGTTGTTGCCAGAAAATCTAATCCGCCATAAAGCCAGTGGTGCGCTGGTATTCCAACAGCATAGGCGCCAATTCCTAAATATGCGGCATGGCCAAAGGAAATCATACCGCCATATCCGAGGATAAGGTTCAAACCGACTGCAGCTATGGCCAAAATACATAAACGAGTGGCTAAATCTAGATAGAATGACATTCCAATTTGATTAAAAAAGATCGGCAAGACTAATAATGAAACTAAAACGAGAAACTTAAATGATCTGATAAATTGCATAAGCTTATATTTACCGTAATCTTGGAGGGAAAAGACCCTTGGGTTTAAATGATAGTATCAATGCCATGATTAGGTAGATTGACATTGAGGAAATGGCTGGGGCTGAATTTTCGGCAGCTGTTGTACTCATAAAAATTTTGAAAAGATCGTCGAGAAAAGCGCGTCCTAGGGTGTCAATTAGTCCAATTAGCAGGGCAGCTACAAATGCGCCTTTTACAGAACCAATTCCGCCTACTATAATTACTACAAACGCTGTAATAATTATATTATTTCCCATACCCAGCGAAGCTTCTGTTATAGGTGCGATCAGCATGCCAGCAAGCCCAGCAAGAGTTGCTCCTAAGGCAAAGACGATTGCAAACAGACTTCTTATATTAATGCCTAGTGCTGCCACCATTGTTCTATTAGATGCGCCTGCTCGGATTAACATTCCTAAACGAGTAAAGTTTACAAGCCAAAGTAGTCCGAAAGCGGCTGTGAGCCCCACCACAATTATTAAAAGCCTAAACGTGGGAATTTCAATATTTTCTGCGATAGAGATTTGTCCATCTAAGTAGTCTGGTAGGGGAATAGCAATTCCTGCTGGACCCCAAATTAAATGAGCAGCAGTATCAATTACCAGAATTGCGCCGAAGGTTCCAAGTACGTGATCCAAATGATCTCTCGCGTAGAGTGGGCGGGCCAAGAAAAGTTCAAAAACGTATCCAATTATCCCAATAATGGGTAATGATAATACGATTGCAAGTAAGTAACTCTCTAATACGTATGTTAGTGATGCACATATGAATGCGCCCAACATGTAAATCGAACCATGTGCAAGGTTTACGAAATCTAAAATCCCAAAAACTAAGGTAAGGCCTGAGGCTACTAAGAATAAAAGAACTCCCAATTGAAGCCCGTTTAATACCTGTATTAAAAGCAGAGTATAGTCCAATACTGCCCCCAGATCTCTATGAGCTAATTATCAAAGTTTTATAATTGCGGGACTATTAATTATTTTAACTTACACTCGGCAGCAAATGGGTCTTGATGATTTTTAAAGACTGTATCAACTACCTCTGTGGTCCAATTGCCATCTGAGTCTTCAACAACCTCTCTCAGGTAAAAATTCTGAATTGGAAAATTGTTGTTACCATAAGAATATTTACCTCGTAAAGAATTATAATTAGCACTTTTTAGTGCAGATCGAAGGCCAGCCATATCACTCATATTTCCATCTACTGCCATTATTGCAGACGCTATCATATTAATAGTGTCATAGGACTGTGCAGCGTAAAATGAGGGATACTTTCCAAACTGTTCTTTAAAATCTGTAACAAACTTTTTATTTGCTTGATTATTCAAGGAAGGATCCCATTGTTGCGTTACTTTTGATCCCACTATTCCTGAGAAATTTGCAGCCTGTAATTTTGGTAATGAAATACCATCGATAGTGAATACTGAATATAAAGGTAACAAATCTTTTAGCCCTGCTTGATGATATTGCTTTGTAAAGGCCCCAGAGGCAGCTCCAGGATAGAATACAAACAATCCATCAGCTCCCGATACCTTTGCTTTGGCAAGTTCAGCGGAGAAATCTAACTGGGCATCAGCACCCCATTTCGTTAGATCCTTACCGATTACTTGACCATTAAATGTCCGCTCTATTCCCGCTACCATATCTTTTCCGGCAGCATAATTGGGAGCCATTATATACAGCGACTTGATACCTTCTCTATTAAAAACCTCGCCCATTGCCATGGGTGTTTGATTATTTTGCCACGAAGCGGAGAAAAAATTCTCATGACACAATTTACCAGCCATTTGTGATGGACCAGCGTTTGAGGAAATCAATATTTTCCCCGCATCCAATACCGATTTACGTGATGCTAACAGGACGTGGCTCCATATATATCCTGCTATAATGTCAACCTTATCTTGTTTTAAGAGACGGTCTGTTACTTGTTTTCCAGTATCTGGTGCAAATCCATCATCACCGAAAACTACTTCAATATTATGTGCGCCAGCTTTACCGCCCAAGTGTTTTAAGGCCAAGTTGACCGCATTTTTCATATCGTTACCTATAACAGCCGCTGGAGTTGTTAATGTAGTAACAAACCCAACTTTTATGTCTGCAGCAAAAGCTGATGGTATAAAAAAAGTCCAAAATATTAGTACGGCGACTACCTTATTCATTTTTCTCTCCTCAAAGAAAACGTCTTTAGCAGGCTGAGCCTACCACAAACTTACACTAGGTAAACTTAGTTTATGAAATTATTTCTTATAGCCGTCCATGGCAGTGTTTAAATTTCTTTCCAGAGCCGCACGGACACGCATTATTCCGGCCTGTCGATTGCCACCCACCAGGCATCTGCTCAGGTGGTGTTTTTGCCCCTAATGGCAATGCAGATTTTAATTTATTAACTGTTTTATTGTCACTTTTAGGAATTCCCTGGGCTTTCTTTTGCTCATCCAGAAACTTTGCTATCATTGCTTTTCGTTCTTCCTCGGTAAGAGGTCTGACCATGCCTAGCTGCTTAGTTACATCATAGCGCAGACCATTAAGAAGACGTTCAAATAATTGGAAAGCTTCATTTTTATATTCATTAAGTGGATCTCTTTGAGCATACCCTCTGAAACCTACAACGGATCTCAAATGCTCTAGAGTAATAAGATGCTCTCGCCATTTGGTGTCAATGGTCTGAAGTAAAAGTTGCTTTTCTACTTGTTGCATTGCTTCTTTGCCAAAGGCTTTTGTTTTGTCAGCCATTACAGAGTTGGCCGCATTTTCGATACGTTCAGTTAATAACTCATCGTCTACGCCTTCTTCATTTGCCCAATCATTAACAGGTAAGTCCAGGTTGATACCTTCTTTTAATGCCTTCTTGAGACCATCTAGATCCCACTGGTCTGGATAGGTTTTAGGCGGAATGTGGATATTAACGAGATCGTCAATTACGTCATTACGCATATCCTCAACTATTTCAGTTTGATCCTCAGCCCGCATTATATCAAGGCGCTGCTCAAATATAGCAATTCGCTGATCGTTCATCACATCGTCAAATTTCAATAGTTGTTTTCGAATATCGAAATTCCGAGCTTCAACTTTAGACTGGGCACGTTCCAGAGATTTATTTACCCATGGGTGTATGATCGCCTCTCCTTCTTCCATACCCAAGGTTGACAGAACCTTATCAAGACGCTCTGAACCAAAGATTCTCATTAGATCATCTTCTAAACTAAGAAAAAAACAGGTCTTACCCGGATCACCTTGTCTGCCTGAGCGCCCCCTTAATTGGTTATCAATTCTACGGCTCTCATGCCGCTCAGATGCGAGTACGAATAGGCCACCAGCTTCAATAACCTGCTCTTTTTCGTTGAAATGCTTTTCTGAAATAGTTTTACGTATCAGGTCTGGATTCGATTTCGGCTTTTTTTCCAGAGCCTCTAGAATTTCCATTTCCATATTGCCGCCTAACTGTATATCGGTTCCGCGGCCCGCCATGTTTGTTGCAATTGTTACAGCACCAAATTTTCCAGCATTAGCAACTATATTGGCTTCTTGTTCATGTTGGCGTGCATTTAAAACATTATGTTTTACACCAGATTTTTTAAGTAAATTCGATAATAGCTCAGACTTTTCAATTGATGTTGTGCCCAATAGAATCGGTTGGCCTTTTGAATTGGCTTCTTTAACTTCTCCTACTATGGCTTCGTATTTCTCTTCGGTTGTTCTGTAGACCCTGTCATCCTCATCCAATCTTGCGATAGGCTTATTTGTTGGAATTTCTAATACGCCAAGCTTATAAATTTCCATAAATTCGTCTGCTTCCGTCGCAGCAGTTCCCGTCATACCGGATAGTTTATCGTACAATCTGAAATAGTTTTGAAAAGTTACACTAGCCAAAGTGACGTTTTCTGGCTGAATATCGCACCCTTCCTTTGCCTCAATTGCTTGATGAAGGCCTTCAGAAAGTCGTCTCCCAGACATCATCCTTCCAGTAAATTCATCTATCAGGACAACCTGCTTGTCGCGTACTATATAATCCTTATCCTTTGTGAAAAGTTTATGGGCTCTTAATCCTTGGTTCACATGATGGACTACCGTTGTGCTTTCTGGGTCGTAAAGTGATTGATTTTCTGGGAGTAGGCTTCTTTCCTTGAGTTCTAACTCTAAAAAATCATTTCCTTCATCTGTAAAAGTCACATTTCTAGATTTCTCATCAATAGTAAAATGATGGTCTTTTAGTATTGGTATGAGTTTATCAATCTCTATATAAAGCTCTGACCGATCTTGTGCGGGACCTGAAATAATTAGCGGAGTCCTAGCCTCGTCAACTAAAATGCTGTCAACTTCGTCTACAATAGCAAAATAATGATGTTTCTGAGCAATTTGATCTATACTAGATTTCATATTATCGCGTAGATAATCGAAACCTAGTTCATTGTTTGTCGCATATGTAATATCACAAGAATACGCGTTGAGTTTTTCTTCATCTTCTTGCTGAGGGTGAACTACTCCCGTTGTCATTCCTAAAGCGGCATAGACTTTCGACATCCATTCTGCATCTCTTTTTGCAAGATAATCATTTACTGTAACGATGTGCACACCCTTGCCAACAAGTGCGTTTAAATATGCAGGAAAAGTAGCAACCAAAGTTTTACCTTCACCAGTTTTCATTTCAGATATGTTTCCGCGATGAAGAAAAATACCCCCAAGAAGCTGTACATCAAAAGCTCGTAGCCCTAGAGCCCGCTTTGCGGCTTCGCGGCAATTTGCAAAAGCCTCTGGAAGCAACGCATCTATCGCTTCCCCATCTTCTAGACGCTTCTTGAACTCATTTGTTTTTGAGCTTATTTCATCGTCAGAAAGAAGACTAAATTTTTCCTCTAATGAATTTATACTATCAACTGCAGTTTGAGCCTCTCGCAGCCGTCGATCATTTGGAGTGCCAAATACTTTCTTTGCAATTTTCCCAAGACCTAACATTATATTCCTAACCCACAGAGGTTTTAAATTTGACTACCAGTGCTCGTATTATCTGTATACTTAAAAAGTCATAAGCACTTTAGTATAAATACACTATGCGATTTAAGGGGATGCATAAAAAGTGTCAACGTTCTCAATAATTTTAACATGACCTATACTATTTATATTTAATAAATACCCTTATACTCGAGTATTTAAAATCTAACCATACCTAGGATAGTTGTTCAAAAAAAATTGATGTGTCTTAATTAAATGTCGATTGGGAACAGATTTTGCGAAAACGGCTTATATTTCTTACACACTAGTAAGACATTTATAAAATTCACATAGCAAATCCGCCCATAATCAATATAGACCCCAGTGTATTTGTGGATTAAAAAGAGTTGGATAAAACTTGTTTATTTTAGAAAGTTTTTTAAACACGTCTAACTACCATTACGGGGTCATACAATGTCGATTATTTCAAAAGTTTCACCTTTGGCTCCTAAAAACTTTCCCTTTATGCTTCCTGTCTCAGGAGTAAGGTTTTCTACTGCCAACGCTGGTATAAAATCAGGAGATGGTGATGACCTAACTCTCATTATTTTGGACCCTGATACAGAAATTGCTGGTTTATTTACAAGCTCGTTGATGCGGTCTGCACCCGTAATTGATTGTCAGAGTAAAATTGGAATTGAGGTTCACGGTAAAGGGGCGGCAATAATTATAAATTCGGGTAATGCAAATGCTTTTACTGGCCGACAAGGTGAGAATGCGGTTAGAGAAATTGTTGACTCACTCTCAACCATAGCCGATTTACCGGTCCAACGAATTTTTTCGTCATCGACTGGAGTTATTGGTGAGTTGTTAGAATATGAAAAAATAATCGCTGTTCTCAGCAGTCTTGTCGATTCTGTTGAGGTGTCTAAAATAGGTGATGCAGCGAAAGCTATAATGACCACAGACACCTTTCCCAAAGGCAGTAGTATCAAATTTGATTTTAAGGGGACCGAAATTACAATTTCGGGCATTGCAAAAGGGTCAGGTATGATCGCTCCAAATATGGGCACTATGCTGGTATATATATTTACAGATGCGTTAATTGATAAGAATGATCTACAGTCAGTTGTCGCGGATTTGAATGAAGAAACTTTCAATTGTATCACTGTTGATAGTGATACCTCTACTTCTGATACTTTATTAGTTGGTGCCACTGGCAAAAGTGGTATTGAAGTCAATAAGAACGATTTAGAATTTCGAGACGGTCTACGCAAAGTAATGCTCGATCTAGCTCATCAAGTTGTATGCGATGGAGAAGGGGCGAGTAAGTTTGTTGAAGTCTGTGTTAGCGGTGCTGCTGATCAACAAGAAGCTAAAGTGCACGCCATGTCTATTGCTAACTCCCCTTTAGTTAAAACTGCCATAGCTGGAGAAGATCCAAACTGGGGTAGGATTGTTATGGCGATCGGTAAATCGGGTGCATCAGCTGATAGAGATAAGCTGTCAATAAGGTTGGGGGATATTTTGGTAGCGGAAGATGGTTGGATATGCCCCTCCTACAAAGAGTCCGATGGAGCAGAATATATGAAACAGCAACATTTAGCAGTGAATGTTGACTTGGGGATAGGTACAGGCCAGGCAAAGGTGTGGACCTGTGATCTGACTCATAGTTACATAGAAATAAATGCAGATTACCGATCATGAAATTGATTTTAGTATCAGCAGTTGCGCTTATTGATCGAGACGGAAGAGTTTTAATTGCTCAAAGGCCTGAGGGAAAAAGCATGGCAGGTCTATGGGAATTTCCTGGTGGAAAAATTGAGGGTGGAGAGACCCCAGAGCAAGCTTTGATTAGAGAACTATATGAAGAATTAGGTATTGAAACTTGGTCAAGCTGTCTGGCCCCACTCACTTTTGCCAGTCATAGGTATACCGAGTTTCATTTGCTGATGCCACTTTTTGTGTGCCGAAAGTGGGATGGAATACCCAAATCAAAAGAAGGTCAAAACTTAAAATGGGTTTATGTTAACAAGCTTAAAGATTTCCCAATGCCTGCAGCAGATATTCCGTTAATAGCCATTCTTCGAGATTGGCTATAACTTTTAATCTAGATTTCGCTCAATTTCTTGCCGCTCAAAAATTTCAATGACATCACTATTTCTTATATCGTCGTAGTTTTCAAAAGCCATCCCACATTCTTGCCCCGACTGTACTTCGGGAACCTCATCTTTGAAGCGTTTAAGGGTTTTGAGTGTTCCTTCATGGATAACAATATCGTCACGAAGTAAGCGGACTCCAGCACTGCGTCTTGCAACTCCTTCAGTTACAATACACCCTGCAACTTTTCCTACACCAGACACCTTGAAAACTTCTTTGATTTGAGCATAGCCAATAAAATTTTCGCGAATTTCTGCTGAAAGCAGACCACTTGCAGCAGCTTTCACATCATCAACCAAGTCATAGATTACGGAGTAATACCTAACTTCAACACCCTTTTGATTAGCAACCTGACGAGCAGAGGTGTTCGCTCGAACATTGAATCCAATTACTGGTGCACCAGACGCTTCGGCTAGGCTCACATCTGTGTTTGTAATAGCGCCAACGCCATAGTGTAATACACGCACTCGCACTTCATCATTACCAATTTTTTCCATTGCTTGCACGATAGCTTCGGCAGATCCTTGCACATCGGCTTTAACTAATATTTGGAGTTCTGATACATTTTCATCTTCTTTGGCTTTGGCCATCATTTGTTCTAAAGTGGATGCACCTGCAGTCGCTCGCTTCTCTTTTGCGACTTCAATTCGATAATCTGCAATTTCCCTTGCCTGAGCCTCAGTTTCAACAACATTTAAGACATCACCAGCCTCCGGAGTTCCATTTAATCCAAGAACTTCGACGGGAACTGAAGGTCCAGCTATATCTACGCGCTTGCCCTGGTCATTAATAAGGGCTCTTACTTTACCCCACTGTTCACCGACAACAAAAATATCGCCCCGTCGTAACGTACCGCGTTGGACCAGTACTGTTGCTACAGGCCCACGGCCAACATCAAGTTGAGCTTCAATAACTGCGCCTTGAGCTGCCCTATCTGGATTTGCATTAAGCTCCAAGATTTCTGCCTGGAGTGCTATAGCTTCTAATAACTCATCTAATCCAGTTCCATTGATAGCGGAGACTTCAACATCTTGAACTTCGCCAGATAGCTTTTCTACTATTACTTCATGTTGAAGCAAATCGGTTCTTACTTTGTCTGGATTTGCCTCAGCACGGTCAATTTTATTGATCGCTACAATCATTGGCACATTAGCGGCCTTCGCGTGGTTTATTGCTTCGATAGTTTGCGGCATCACTGCGTCGTCTGCGGCCACAACCAATACGACAATATCGGTAACCTGAGCACCTCTAGAGCGCATCGAGGTGAACGCAGCGTGTCCCGGAGTATCAAGGAAACTTATTATATCGCCTCTCTTAGTTTCGACTTGGTAAGCACCAATATGCTGTGTGATTCCACCAGCTTCGCCAGCTGTTACTTTGGTATTTCTAATTGCATCCAGTAAGGATGTTTTCCCGTGATCTACATGGCCCATAATTGTAACTACAGCTGGTCGGGATTTTAAATCACTTTCAGAGTCTTTGATCTCGTTGATGACATCTTCAACGTCCGCATCAGAAACTCTCACAACCTTGTGACCAAACTCTTCTACAATTAACTCTGCGGTATCAGCATCAATGACTTCATTTTGCGTCACCATCATACCCATTTTCATCAGCGATTTTACAACTTCAGCCACGCGCTCAGCCATTCTATTAGCCAATTCTGAAACTACGATAGCCTCAGGAATTTGGACGTCTCGAACAACTTTTTCGCGCTCCTGCATTTGCCCCATGGCTTTTTGGCGCGCTCTTTCCTGTTTACGCTTCATTGCTGCCATTGATTTTTGTCGACCGCCCTCACCCTCGAGTGCTTGGCTAATTGTTAATTTTCCGGATCGACGCCCGAACCCTTCTCGACCTTTTATGTTTCTTTTTTCGCTGGGCTCATCTTCTCGAGGTTTCTTTTTTTGAGCAGACTGAGGAGATTTTTGCTCTTTTAGCACAGTCTCTGGATCACCTTTGGGCACTGGTGCACTGAGCGCTGCTTGTTTGGCTAATTCTTCGACCTCTATCCTTGCGTTCTCTTCGTCTGCCTTTTTGCGCGCACGACTCTCAGCATCTCTTTGTTCTTTTTCTTTAGCTTCTTGTTCGGCTCGTTTTCTATCGCGTTCTTCTTGTCGTGATTGTTCTTCAGCTATCCGTTCAGATTTTTCCTCTGCTTCACGAGCTTTTGCAGCCTGCAAAGCTTTCATTCGACGCTCCATCTCAGCGTCTGTAACACCGGAGGGCCTTGCGTTTATCGTTGTTCCCGCCACTTGCGCACCATCCAAAGGTTTTATAGTGCCCGATTTTGGGACCACGACGCGTTTACGCTTGGTTTCGACAACAACACTCTTGCTACGTCCGTGGCTAAAGCTTTGTTTGACATTACCTGCACGGGGTCCGCCCCGTAACCCTAGAGTTTTTTTGCCATCACTATCGCTCATTTAGTTGTCTTTTCCTTTCAGGTGATTTTTCACCAAAGTTCCGTCGAAGACCCTTTAATCTGTGAGCTTCGTCTACTATACGTTTGGCTAAACCGCCAGGTGTAACCGCACAATGAATTGCATTTTGTCTCCCAAATGCCTCGCCTAGCTCAAAAGCACTAAGGCATCCAATAAATTTTGCTTTATCTGGGGTGCTTAGTTTTGATTTTCCGCGACCAGAGCCATCAAAAGCTTGTATTAGCAGTGCAACTTTATCTTTCGATAGTAATTCCTTGACTTTTTCATAACCACATACTGCTTGTCCGGCTTTGCGTGCCAATCGTATTAAATCTAGCAACCTTCTTGATTGAAGGGTTTCTAGCTCAATAATTAAACCTTCTTTAATTTTCAAATTTTGTCTGGTTATTTTATCAAAGAGCTTTTTTTCTATGGCCGACTGCAAAGAGAACCTATCTGCCTTGATCCAAAGACCTCTTCCAGGCAGTTTGGCAGCCAGATCAGGCAGAACTTGATTTTCAGGATCAACTACGAAACGGTACATTTCATGTTTCTCCCTTATCTCTCCCGTTGCGATACACTTTCTTTTCTTACTGCAAAGTGTGCTTTTATGCTGAACAGTATTTTTCATGTCAGCTTTCTAGTTCATTTTCCTCTGCAGCTTTAGGCGCAATATCATCTGGATTTACCCATCCTAGAATTACTCTAGCTGTCATAATTAGGTCTTGTGCTTCCTCAAGGCTGACCCCATGGCTTTCTAAAAGCCCATCATCTTTGACTCTCTCACCATCCACAGTTGTCCAACCCCCGGCTAGTTCCCAGTCTGCACACTTTGCAAACTCTTCAACCGATTTTATCCCATCATCAGCTAGCGCGAGTAACATTTTTGGTGTTAGACCATCAAAGTTAAGCAATGCTTCCTCTACACCAAGGTCACGTAACTTCTTTAGTGCTTCTTGGGCTTCCTTTTCAAGAAATTCACGTGCTCGAGTTTGTAGTTCGCTTGCGGTCTCTTCGTCTACACCGTCGATCACCATTAATTCATCTAACTCCACGTAAGCTACTTCTTCCAGACTGGAGAAGCCCTCAGAAACAAGAAGTTGTGCAAAAAACTCATCCAAATCCAGAGTTTCCATGAACAAACTAGTGCGTTCCTCAAATTCTTTTTGACGACGTACTGATTCTTCAGCTTCAGTTAAGATATCAATGTCGAGATTGGTTAGTTGACTGGCCAGGCGAACATTTTGCCCTCTACGTCCAATTGCAAGAGATAGTTGATCATCTGGAACAACCACTTCAATTTTTCCAGCTTCCTCATCCAGGACAACTTTAGTTACCTCCGCTGGCTGCAAAGCATTTACCAAAAATGTTGGTTGATCGTCGTTCCAAGGAATAATATCAATTTTTTCTCCTTGTAATTCATTAACCACCGCTTGTACCCTGCTTCCTCTCATCCCAACACAGGCTCCGACTGGATCAATTGAACCATCGTTCGTAAACACAGAAATTTTTGCCCGAGAGCCCGGATCTCTTGAAACTGACTTTATCTCAATGATCCCTTCATATATTTCGGGAACCTCCATTTTAAAAAGTTCTGCCATGAATTCTGGTGCTGTTCTTGATAAAAAGATTTGAGGACCCCTCATCTCCCTTCTTACGTCTTTTATGTAACAACGAATTCTATCACCTGAGCGGTAACTTTCTCTACCAATTTTTTCATTTCGGCGTAGCATTGCTTCACCGCTGCCAACATCAACTATAACGTTGCCATATTCTTCGCGTTTAACAACCCCATTAATTATAGTGCCAGCACGGTCTTTAAACTCTTCAAATTGTCGGTCGCGCTCTGCTTCTCGCACTTTTTGTAAAATTACTTGCTTAGCTGATTGAGCTGCTATTCGTCCCATATCCACAGGGGGTATTTCTTCAATAAATTGTTGACCAACTTCTGGATTTTCCATGTATTGTTTGGCCTGATCCACGGTCATTTCAGCTTGGTAATTTTCTAACAATTCTTCTTCCACGACTGTACGCACCCGTGTGAAAGTAGCTTGGCCAGTTTTTCGATCGATGGAAACCTGTATATCCATCTCAGAACCATAGCGTGATTTAGCGGCACGGGATAAACTTTCTTCCATAGCTTCCAGGACTAGGCTGGGGTCTATCATTTTTTCCCGTGCTACCGCCTCAGCTGTTTGTAATAGTTCTAACTGATTTGCAGAAGTTATAGCCATTTTTTATTCCTCATTATGTTCTATTTGTGTATCGATTTCGTCAAAATTTTCTTCATTTAAAACAGGTATTTTTGTGTTTTTCTGGAGCATTTGCTTGATCAAATCATCTGATAAAACTAATCGTGCTTCGGAAAGCCAACTAAATTTTAAACCAACTGTGCCCTCTTCGAGGTTGATAAGTACTTCATCATCGTCAATTCCAGCTAAAACACCTCTAAATCTACGTCGTCCATCGATTAGTTCTGTTGTTTCTAGCTTGGCTTCAAAACCCTGGTACGAGTCAAAATCTTTTTTTCTTGTAAGAGGTCGGTCAATGCCGGGACTTGAGATCTCCAGTGTATAGTTTTCCGCTATTGGGTCCTCTACATCTAATATTGTGCTTATCGAAGTATTAATTTCTGCTAATTGATCTACTCCTATCGGCGAGCCTCGACCGTCTGCCATAATCTGAAGTGTGCTAGGGGCACTAGTGGATAATCTAACACGCACCATTTCAAATCCTAAATCTTCTAAAATTGGATTTACGAGCTCCGCCAGTTTTTTATCCATATAGGATTTTGCTATTAAGTTATTAATCATTATCTCAAATAAAAAAACGGGCCCGCGGCCCGTTATGTTAAATCGGTGGAGTGTTAGCTGCCCAACACACCGCTGTTAGATTGCGTATAATTATAATATTTTATATTTGCAAGTGTTCAATTTTGAAGTTGTCAGTCACTTTAGCTCCGTGGTAAAATCCCCTAATTAATATGGACAGTGATTTTGGAACTAAGCTCCCAGGAAATAGACGCAGTTTTGTTATCACTTAAGGTATCAATTTGGTCTGTTATCTTTAGTCTTTTACCAGCAATCTATATTGCATACGTCCTGTCTCGGAAAAAATTCTGGGGCCGCCAGGCCCTTAATGTTATTGTTCATATCCCACTAATACTACCTCCTGTCGTCACTGGGTATTTTTTACTGATTCTATTTAGTCGGGCAGGAGTAATCGGTCGTTTTTTAGATACCTATTTTGGAGTCACATTTGCATTCCATTGGTTTGGAGCAGTATTGGCTGCCGCTATTATGTCTTTCCCGTTGATGGTTCGCGCCTTTAGATTAGGTTTCGACAGTGTTGATCCAAAACTAGAAGTAGCTGCTCATTCGTTGGGCGCAAATAGATTTATAATCTTTTTAACGATAACTTTGCCATTGATTATTCCAGCTTTAATCACGGGTGCAGTGTTGGGGTTTGCAAAGTCTATGGGAGAATTCGGAGCTACAATCACTTTCGTGTCGAATATACCAGGACAAACCCAAACAATACCTTCGGCAATTTTTGAGTTTTTGCAACTCCCAGGTAACAATTTTATGACCGTAAGATTAGTTTGTCTCTCCCTACTTATTTCCATTGGCGCATTATATATTTCTGAGGTTCTCGCCAGCAGGTTGAGTAGGAGAGAGCAAAGCTAATGAGTATAAATGTAAACATAGAAAAGACTATGGGCGACTTCTGCCTTAAAACAAAATTTGATGCTGATATTGGTATTACTGCTATTTTTGGATCTTCTGGTGCCGGGAAATCGACACTGGTAAATCTTATAGCGGGGCTTGTGAAACCCAAAAGTGGTCATATAAAAATATTTAATAAAGTAGTTTTTGACAGTAAACAAAAAATTAATGTTCCTGTTCATAAGCGTGGGATTGGGTTTGTATTCCAAGATTCACGGCTATTCCCACACATGAAGGTTGAGGCAAATTTAAAGTATTCAAATAGATTTGGTCGGAGGGGTCGTCTAAGCTTCTTCTCAGAAATTGTGGATATTCTTGATTTAGGACAAATTTTGCAAAGGTACCCTGGAAATTTATCAGGTGGTGAAAAGCAAAGGGTGGCTATTGGTCGTGCCTTATTAAGCAATCCAAAAATATTAATACTGGATGAACCTCTTACTGGTCTTGATGAAGGATTGCGATTAGAAGTAATTCCTTATTTAGAATTTTTACGTGATCATTCAAAATTACCAATTTTGTATATCAGCCATTCTCAATCTGAAGTTGCCAGACTTTCTGATAAAATAGTAGTTCTTGAGAATGGTAATATTCTTGAGCACGGTGAAACCTTGCAAATATTATCTAGTTTCAGAGTTGCTAAGAAGCTTGGTTTAAGAGATCTTTCTTCGTTTATAGAAGCAACTGTTTCCACGCATGCATCTGACGGTATCACGGAGTTAGACTTTTCGGGTTCTAAATTATTTTTACCACAAATAGATGTACCAGTAGGCAGCAAGATATATTTAAGAGTGTTAGCAAAAGATGTAACTCTCGCAATCAAGAAGCCTGAAAAGATATCTGCTCTTAACATAATTAAAGGTAAGGTAGATGAGATCGTAATGGGAAATGGACCTGGTGCTCTTATAAGTCTAAATGTTGGAGGGCATAAGTTAGTAACTAGGATAACACAGCGTTCGCTTACTTCTATGAATTTAAAACTTGGACAAACTTGCTTTGCGTTCTTAAAAACAGTTTCTGTCGCTACTTCTGATATTATCATTTAAATTTTTTATGTGAAACCTTGTATATACTACCTCAGGTAGATTGATCGCAGCACTTGGGTCTTTTAGCTGTGCCATAGAAAATGTAAGTTTTTTAATCTTATCTGTCCTAACGTCGCATTGCTCTATTGTTAACCATTCAGAGAAAATATATATAATCAGATCTTCCTGGAATTGGGCAGCCCCTTCATCAACTAATGTGATAACCGTTGAACCAAATTCGTGTTCGATCAAGAACATTAAGTCGTCAGCTTATTATGTCATTAGCAATTCCGTAGTGCGATAATAATCTAGATTTCAACAGTTACAGCCCGATTTTGATCTTATTTTTTTGCTATAAACATTAAATTATTTGCAGGCATTTCTATAACAGCTTCTGGACATAGATTATTTGCTTCGATTTCATCCAGTATATCAAAGTCGTCCTTGTATCCGATCTCTGGGTCGCATGCTACAAGTGAGGAGTGAAACTTAATATCTTCGTCACTTGTAAGTTCACTACCTCTCATAAATGGTCCATAAAATATTAAATAGCCATTACTGTTAAGAGCGGACGAACTTCCTCTTATGAGACTTTTCATTTCTTTAAAGCTGATTAGATGGAGGATATTAATTGCGATTATTGCGTCATAATTATTGATTTGTGTGTCCCATTTTTCGACTGTGGCATCAATCAGTAATGGCCGTTTGATGTTCGCTTGAGTTATTTCTTGTATATAAGCTTCAATGCTCTCTAGGCGCTTTCTGTCAATATCACTTGGTTGCCATTCTAGATTAGAAAACTTCTCAGAAAAATAAATGCAATGCTGACCCGTGCCACTGGCAAGCTCCAATACTTTTCCTTTCTCTGGCAAATACTCAGAGAGAACTTCTGATATGTATGGAGCATTTCTTGAAGCAGAGTCGGAATATAATTTTTTCATACCAATATCTGTTGCTTGACTTGCTGTGGCAGGTAGTTTTTCTCGTTGTGGCATTAAAATCTACCTGGCAAAAGAGCCTCAAGTGTTTCGCGCTCGATCGAAACTGTTCTCTCAAGAAATAAATCGGACAATAGTTGACTTGCGGCTGCGGCCGTTTGGAAACCATAGCCACCTTGACCAGCAAACCAGAAAAAAGAAGGGTTATATTTGTCTGGTCCTATTACCAAATTTCCATCTGGAGCGAAGCTTCTTAATCCAGCCCAGTTCGATAGCATACGGTCTATGGGAACATTTATTACGCTCTGAAAAGACTCAACTCCAACGGCTAAAGTTTCATCATCTGCCCATGCGTCATGAGGATCTACCATTTCTTTATCAGCAGGTGATATTATCAGGTTCCCCGCATCAGGTTTTGCATACCATGTTTCTCCAACACCATCGATCATAGGCCAGTTTTGAACATCTATACCTTCGGGTGCCTGCATTCTAGCAATAGAGCGTTTATATGGTATGATATTAAGTTTTGAGACCCCGCAAAGTTCCGCAACCTGATCGGCCCAAGCACCGGCTGCGTTGATCAATACGCTTGCTGCGATCTCGCCATCTGAACTTTCTATAGCCCATTTCTTATCTTTTTTATAAGCAGCTATCAGCTTTGTTTTTTTTCGTATTTGGGCCCCATTTTCTACGGCGCTCTTTCTGTAGTACTCGTAGAGTTTATTTGTATCAATATCGTAAACATCAGGTCTGTAGGCTTGTCGTGTTATACCTTCTTTCTTAAGAGCTGGGATGAGTTGAAAAGCTTCGTCAATCGAAATACATTTTAAGCCTAAATCTTCAGAGTCGGTCTGAAAATGTTTTTCTTCACCTTTTTTACCAAGTAATAACAGGCCTCGCTTAGCTAAAAATCCTTGGCTTTCGGATTTTAGGAAAGTCAAACTTGCTTTATTTAATTCTTTCGTGACGCGGTTACCATAGTCTTCAATATATGTTGCGGCAGATCTCCCAGATGAATGATAGCACAATTCGGGCTCGGCTTCTAACAAAACGACCTTAGCATAGGGTGCTAACTGGGCGCATGCAGACATCCCAGCAATCCCTCCACCGATTATTACGACATCAGTCATAAGTTAGCTTCCAACGGCGGTTTAAAGCCCCCATAATTTAATGAGGGCTTTAAAGCTTTATTGTGGAACGTCTCCCTTTATGCCTTCCACATAAAAGTTCATACCTAACAGAGTGCCATCATCGGCCGTTTCTCCAGCAGCTAACCATACCGAACCGTCTTGCTTATTAATGGGTCCTGTAAATGGATGATAATTTCCTGATGCAATAGCATCTTTCATTGCAAGTGCTTCTGCTTTTACATCGGCTGGAACTGCAGCAGTAATTTCGCCAATACCAACCATGCCTGGCCCAATCCCGTCCCAGGTATCAGTTGAAGCCCAAGTTCCATCTAGAACCGCCTGAGTTCTTGCGATATAGTATGGCGCCCAGTCGTCAATAATAGATGATACTCTCGGCGTAGGTTTGAACATTGCCATGTCTGAAGCCTGACCAAAAGTTATTACGCCACCAGCTTTTTCTGCAGCAGCTTGTGGTGCAGTGGAGTCAGTATGTTGTAAAACAACATCGCACCCCTGTTCGATCAAAGCGGTTGCAGCGTCAGCTTCTTTTGCAGGGTCGAACCATGTATAAATCCAAACGATATTAAATTCTACATCTGGGTTAACCTTCCTAGCATGTATGAAGGCTGAGTTAATGCCTCTGACAACCTCGGGAATTGGAAAAGATCCTATATAACCAACCTTGTTTGTTTTGGTCATCTTCCCTGCGATATGGCCTTGGATAGCTCTTCCTTCATAAAACCGAGCCGAATAAGTGGAAACATTGTCAGCTCGCATGTAGCCGGTAGCATGCTCAAATTTTACATTTGGAAATTTTTCTGCAACGTTTATTGTTGGTTCCATATATCCAAATGAAGTTGTGAAAATTAGATCTGCTCCCTGTAAGGCCATCTGGGTCATAACTCTCTCCGAGTCTGCTCCCTCGGGAACCAACTCTTGGTAAACAGTTTCTACTCTGTCACCGAAATGTTCTTCTACAGCTAGTCTTCCTTGATCATGCTCATATGTCCATCCATAGTCGCCAACTGGTCCTACATAAACAAACCCAACTTTTACATCAGCAGCCAAAGCTGCTGTCGCAATTCCAACCGAAGCTATTGCGCCAGCTATTACAGATTTTATATACATATATCTCTCCCTGAATTGATATAGGCCTCACGATGAGGCGTGAAATGGTCGTCCCAGGGATGCGGGTGCTCCCTGATTCCCCCGTGATGAAATAATAACAAGAACTATAATTGTAATCAAATACGGTGACATTGATAAGTACTCTGCAGGGATAGAAGCTCCAGCCGCCTGTAAATTTAGCTGTAAGACTGTTACACCGCCAAAAATATAGGCACCAATTAAAACTCGCCATGGTCTCCAACTCGCGAAAACTACAATTGCTAAGGCGATCCAACCTGCACCGGCAGTCATTCCTTCAGTCCATTGCGGAACTCTTGCCAGTGAAATATAGGCTCCTCCCAAGCCGCTGGTGGCGCCTCCAAACATTATAGCAAGCATTCGCACCCTAACGACCTTGTATCCAAGTGCGTGTGCAGCATCATGATTCTCACCCACGGCCCTCAAAACCATTCCAGCATGTGTAAATTTTAAAAACCACCAAACCGTGGCGACTAAGAAGACCGAAAAATAAATCATTAAATCATGTGAAAATAGCATTTTTCCTAAGACTGGAATTTCCCCCAAAAATGGTATGTCCATTGCTTTGAGCGTGGGAGATTTCATTCCTTCATACGGCCTGCCAAGCAATGCAGATAAGCCTAAGCCTGCTAAAGTAAGACCAAGACCAGTAGCTACTTGATTAGATTTTAAATACTGAGTGAGTATTCCAAATATCATCGAAAACAGTCCAGATGCAATGGCTGCACACAGAAACCCCACAATAGGTTTATCAGTACTAACTGCTACAATAAAGCCTACTACCGCGCCTACTATCATCATACCTTCCACACCGAGGTTAAGAACACCAGATTTTTCTACAACCGCCTCTCCAATGGAGGCTAATAAGAGTGGCGTTGCAGAGACCATCAATGACGCAAGTAGAAGAGACGGAGTAATACTCGATAAGTCGA
>ERZ802822.703-NODE-703-length-22768-cov-6.979507_pt1 | contig 22768 bp, 24 predicted proteins | sample MGYA00345649_ERZ802822 | MGnify/ENA primary metagenome ERZ802822 (study PRJEB30503, sample SAMEA104212359) | marine metagenome | biome: Westerlies Biome; feature: [SRF] surface water layer (ENVO:00010504) within the epipelagic zone...; material: water...
CACCGAATAATGAGACCCAAGGAAGGTTAGGACCAGCAGCAACAATTTTGCGGCCTTTTAACTCTTCTGCTTTTTTCCATGGCTCAACGGTACCAATTCCATAATCATCAAAACCAGATAGGCCTGGTAGATAAACTTGATTATATTTTTCAGTAAGAACGGCTGTTAATTCAGGATATTTTTCAATTAATTCAGCTTTTACTTTATTTACAACACGGGGGTCTTCATGTGTAAAAGGAACAAAGTAATCAAAGTTCAAAGGTAATAATTTGGCCGTTTCGAAACAGACACAATAGGCACCAATATCAAGTAAACCTTTTTCCACAGCTTCAAGTGTCTCGTGCACTTTTGCAATTTTTCCGCCATAAGCTTCGATGAACTTTATTTTATGGTCTGTCTCAGCAGCAACTCTTGCAACAACATTTGGAACAAATACATTTTCCAAATTTCTTACATAAGGTGTAGGGGCAGATGGATGTCCTGATCCTATTCTAAGTGTGAAGCTATCTGCAACAGCAGATGAGACGAATGCAGTAGACGCTAATGCGGCTGCACTCATCAAACTTATTAGACTTTTATTCATTTTTTCCTCCCAAGGTATGTTTAAAGTCATAAAGGTCTGGCCTTCTCTATTTGTTAAGTAAAAATCTTAAACAAACGTTGTCAACCAGCTTGCTAATCCAGGGAAAATGACTACTAAAATCATTACGATTAACATCATGATCCAGTATGGGATTGACCCTGAAAAAATTTGATTAAGAGGCACATCGTGTCCTGTACCAGATAAAACACCTTTTACCGTATAAACGATTAAGCCGAACGGCGGTGTTAGTAATCCAGCTTCAATGGCTAGAATACCGAAAATAGCAAATGCGTAGGGATCCATCCCACTACTAAGTGTCATAAACAATGGAACGGTAAGCAAAATAATTGAAATGGAGTCTAACAACATTCCTAATAGAAGCCAAATTATAACCATCACAATAAGACCCATTGCGCCGTCCAATCCTGCAGAAGTCATTGCGCCAATGATTAATGAGTCGATATCTGCAAGAGATAAAAATCTGGAATACATGCCAGCAGTGATAAGTAATATCATGATTGGAGCAGATGTTTTTCCAGCATCAATAATACATTCTACAAGCTCTTTAAATCGAAGTCCTTTGGCAATCGCAATAAACATGCCCGCAAGTGCGCCAACACCGGCTGCCTCTGTTGCTGTAAAAAAACCACCCCAAATTCCGCCAAGAACAAGCATGATTAATCCTACAATAGCAGCACCAGAGTAGACTTGCCCTTTTGTGAGAGGCGATACATCACCTAATGTATCAGGCTCAGGCGCAATTGAAGGGTTCATTTTCGCGGTAATCATATTATAAGCAGCAAAGAATGCAGCAAGAAGAATTCCAGGTAACACGCCAGCTACGAATAGCTTACCGATTGAGTCCTCAGTTATAATGCCCCAAACAATCAACAATACACTTGGCGGTATAAGCATGCCAAGACATGCGCTTCCCGCAATTGAGCCTAGTGCGAATGAATGCTTATATCCAGCAGCCTTCATTTCTGGCCAAGCAATTCTTGTAAATGCAGCAGCAGACGCGATAGAGGTTCCAGTGACAGCTGCGAATGCCGCATTTCCTGTAACGGTTGCAACGCCTAGTCTTCCAGGAACGCCTTTTAATCCTTTATTGATAAGCGTATAAAGATCGGATGCAGCCCCACTTTTGGATAAGAAATCACCCATCAGCACAAACAAAGGTATGGTCATAAACACATGATCCCTTATAAGCTCATATGCCGCACCGCCCACCTGGCTTGCGGCCAGATAGGTATCTCCAAATATGAAGTAAGTTCCTATCATCGCTGTAGCACCTAGTGCCAGTGCAATATGAACACCCAGCACTATCGCTCCAAGCATCCCTAAAAGGGTTAGAAGCATGAGGGTATCTAAATCCATTGTTCGTTCCTTTAAATTAGTTAGTCAGCTATTTAAGACCGTATTTTTCTAAATTTTTGAATATTTAGTCTTGTGCCATTGGTGTTGAGTCAGTCCCAGTAACAGCTCTGAATGCTAAATTCAAATAAATGAAAACTACGATTATAGAACAAAAAACAATTACAGTTCTGATTATATATACTGGAAATTCGATTGCTCCGATGCCTTGATATTCTTTGATTTCCCAGCCGCGCACCATATCCGTCCAACCGCCAACTGCTATACCAATAAAAAGCGCAATGCCGATTACATAGGATACAAAATTTATGCCTAGCCTTACGCGCTTTTTTACCAGACCGAATATCAGAGTGGTTCTCAGCATGGTTCCAGCTGCAATTGCAAATGGCACCTGAAGGAAAACGATCGCTGGGACGGAATTCTGGACAATTTGGTCTGCGCCCAAAAACAGTCCTAAATTACGAAAAGCAACTTCAGCAAAGATGGTTAGGGCAACAAAAATCAGCCAAATAGCAGCTATAGCTTGCAGAACTTCTGTTGAACGACGTATCATGCCTTCCATATTTTTTTTTATCCTCTAATAATCAGTATCTTTGATACCGCGTTATTTATCAATGTCAAATCAACTTTTCAAACTTAATAGAAATTTATTCTTTTCAATAGTCAACATAAACATTAGAGTTGAATCAATCAAAATATCGATAAAATGAATCTTTTTCAGTCTGTAAAAGATTTTGGCTCGGAGGAATTTATGGCAAAACCCAAAAAAGTAATCATTACATGCGCAGTTACAGGAGCAATTCATACCCCGAGTATGTCTCCTCATTTGCCAATTACGCCAAGTGAGATAATTGATGATGCGCTAAATGCGGCAGAGGCAGGGGCTGCTATTCTGCATCTTCATGCACGTGACCCAGAGACAGGAAGACCTGATCAAACACCAGAAGCTTTTGGGCGTTTCTTGCCTCAGGTTAAACAGGCAACTAGCGCTGCTATTAATATAACAACTGGCGGCAGCCCATACATGCGCGTTGAAGAACGTGTTAAGCCAGCAGAATTGTTTAAGCCAGAGGTTGCCTCTTTGAATATGGGATCCATAAATTTTGGTCTTTATATGATGTTGAACAGATATACAGAATTCAAACATGACTGGGAGCCAGAGTTTCTTGAAAGCACTAGAGATCTTGTTTTCAGAAATTCATTCAAGGATATCGAATACATTCTGACCACCTGCTATGAGAATAATACCAGATTTGAATTTGAATGTTACGATATTGCGCATTTATATAATTTAAAGCACTTCCTTGATAGAGGTCTTGTAAAGCCACCTTTGTTCATCCAGTCTGTTTTTGGAATTTTGGGCGGTATTGGAACTCATGCTGAGGATGTTGCCCATATGAAGAGAACGGCGGATAGACTTTTTGGCGAACAGTATGAATGGTCTGTACTTGGTGCTGGCTCTGCTCAAATGAGAATAGCTGCACAAGCTGCCTCTATGGGCGCGAATGTTCGAGTCGGTCTTGAGGATTCGCTTTGGGCGGGGCCTGGCAAACTTGCAAAATCTAATGCCGAACAGGTAAAAAATGCACGACAAATTATTGAGGGGATTGGACTTGAAATAGCCAGCCCAGAAGAAGCGCGTGAGATGCTGCAATTGAAAGGCAGCGATAAAGTTAACTTTTAGCGAGAAGAAAAACTTATGAGTGAAGAGACCAAAAGGTTCGACGTAATTTTTGAATGTGATGCGATAAACCCTGGCAGAATGAGAACGGATATGAAAGTTCGCATGCTTGAGCCAGATCCGTTTGAATGCGATCTGGCTACCGATGAAATGGGATTTCATGGAGGTGATGGTTCTGCCCCAACGCCGCTTATGTTGTTTGCCGGGGGGCTTTCAGCATGTCTTATGACACAATTAAGGGCATTTTCGAAAAGATTAAAAGTGGATGTTGGAGAAATTAAGCTTGCAACGCGTTTGCATTGGCAAGGCTTCCAGAAGGGACGCGAGCCCTATGTAACCGAGCCTGTTAGCTTTGAGATAGATATTGATATGGAAGGCTCTGCCTCAACTGAACAACGAATAGAACTTATAGAGGCAGCAAAAAAAGGGTGTTTTGTTGAACAGACATTAATGCGGCCTAATATGGTAGGACATCGGCTGAGAGTAGGTGATGAGTGGATAGAGGTTTAAGAAATGGCAGAAATCAATCTATCGGTTAATGGCAACATTATATCAGTTGATATAGACCCAGATACCCCGTTAATTTATGTGTTACGAAATGATTTGGATTACACCGGTGCAAAACTTGGATGTGCGTTGGAGCAATGTGGCGCATGTATGGTATTAGTGGATGGCGAGCCAACAAATAGCTGTGTGCGGGCAGCAGCTGAATTTGAGGGGATGCAGATAGAAACAGTCGAAGGTTTTGGAACTCCTGATAAGATGAGTGAAGTCCAACAGGTATTTGCAGAAGAGAATGTTGCACAATGTGGCTATTGCACAGCTGGCATTGTATGCAGTGTCACAGCACTATTTCGAAAAACACGAACCCCGTCAGATGAACAAATTAAAGAAACGCTTAATCGTCACTTATGCAGGTGTGGCTCTCATTCTCGCATTCTGGATGCTGTTGATCGAATTCGTGCAGGAGAGACAATATGAGCAAGCATTCAAGTCTCTCCAATAGTCCATGGGTAAGTGATTGGCTTGATTTCTCCTGTGAGGGCGAGCTTATTTTACACACTGGTAAAGTTGATATAGGCCAGCGTATAACAACAGCTCTTGCCTTAATTGCAGCAGAGGAATTAAGCATTCCGTTTGATGACATTACTGTTAGGAAAACCAGAACCGATGTCGACCCAAATGAAGGATACACGGCAGGTAGTTTCTCGATGCAGCATTCCGGTTATGCAATAAAAAAAGCGAGTGCTACAGCACGCCATATATTCACTAAGAAAGCGTCTGAGAGGCTAAATGTTGCAGAGCAAGAGCTCGAAATTAGCGATGGCCAGTTTCGTGCTACTGGAACCAACCGATCTGTTACCTATTGGGAATTAATATCTGATGTTATGTTGGATGTTGATGTCGATGAAGAAGTCGAAACTAAAAATCCAACTGATTATTCTACTCAGAATAAACCACATATTGCCAAGGGTATGGCAGAAATTATGACTGGAAAATACCAATTTCTGCATGATCTCAAGCTGGATAATATGTTGCATGCCAGAATAGTAAGGCCGCCCCATTATCATTGTGAGTTGGAAAGTTTAGATTCAGATGTTCTAAACCGTCTAAAGCAAGAAAATATTCATGTGGTGCAAGATGGTAGTTTCTTAGCCGTTGCCGCATCGCAAGAATATCAGGCGGTAAAGGCAGCAAGGCGGCTCTCGCTAGCTGCTAAATGGAAATCTGTTAAACAATTATCAGAAGAAAATATGTATTCTCAGCTTACCTCGAATAATAAAGACAGTTTTTTTGTTGAAAAAGGCTGTATCCCGTCTGCCACCAGAGAAATCCCAGAGCTGGAACAGATGGATGAGGATGAGAATAAAACGATAAGCGCAACTTTCCGAAAACCTTACCATATGCACGCTTCCATCGGGCCCTCGGCTGGATGTGCAAGTTTCGATGGTGATGCATTAATTGTTTGGACACATAATCAGGGTGTTTATCCACTGCGTGCCGCCATTACTGAAGCATTTGATATGGCAACAGATAACGTTACGGTGCAATTTGTTCCAGGTTCAGGCGTATATGGGCATAATGGTGCCGATGATGCTGCATTTGATGCAGCGATAATTGCACGGCACATTAGAGGGCATCCTATCTTACTTAAATGGACGCGTGATGATGAGCATAGCTGGGAGCCTTATGGCTCTGCTATGCAGTGTGAAATTCAGGCAAGCATCGATAAAAACGGAAAGATTAGTTCATGGTCTCACGAAACATTTGCTGATACGTTCCTTGCACGTCCTATAACAGGAAAACAACCCGCTACCAGAATGGTGTCTGCTCATTACATAGAAGATGCGCTTCCTTGGCCAATAGCCGAGCCGATGATGGTTCCTCATGGTGGTATTCATCGAAATATGGAAATGCTCTATGAAATGCCAGAACCGCGTCTTGTAAAAAATAGAGTATATGATTTACCGTTACGCACATCGGCGCTTCGCACATTAGGGGCGTATGGCAATGTATTCGCAAATGAATCTATGATAAATGAACTCGCTGAAAGTGCAAATATTGACCCATTTAACTTTAGATTAAACCATCTAAAGGACGAGCGGGCTATCGCGGTACTCGTTAAGTTACAGCAGGTAATGGAAGATAATAGCAGGGATGAGGAACAATTCGGGTACGGTATTGGATTTGCAAGATACAAGAATTCGGCCGCATATTGTGCAATTGGGGTGTGTTTGTCCGTAAATGAGGCTGCTGAAGTGAAATTACATGATGCTTACATTGTTTGCGACGCAGGTGAAATTGTTGATGCAGAAGGGGTGCGTGCTCAGCTTGAAGGTGGTTTTATTCAAGCAGCAAGCTGGACGTTGTATGAGCAGGTTTTATATGAGCGTGATGGAATTGTTAGCCGGGATTGGGATACATATCCAATTATCACATTCGATAATATACCACAGATGCACACACATCTTATTGTGAACCCTGGTATGCCCTATCTTGGGGCAGGGGAGGGTGCAGCTGGACCAACTGCTGCAGCAATTGGAAATGCGTTGAAGGATGCAACCGGTCTTAGAGTGCGAGAAATGCCATTTAACCCAGACAGGATAATGGCAGCCGCATTAGAAGAATAAGAAAGATATTTAAATACGGGCAATTAAGGGGAGAAAAATATGTCAGAAGTAGAATTTCCGGTATTAGATTTAGAGCCATATTTTAATGGGGAAGCAGATGCAGATATAAAGCTTGCCGAACAATTGAAAGAGGTATGTGAGACAATCGGTTTTTTCTTTTTAAAGAACCATCACGTACCACAATCCATTATTGAGGATATGTTTGCTAAAACAAGAGCATTCCATGATTTATCGATGGACGAAAAACTTGCAATAACAATTAATAAAAACCAGCGTGGCTATATTAAACCAGGGGCGACACTCGTTTCGCATTCAACTTATAATAAAAACACCAAATATGACAGTAACGAAACACTTGTCTTTGCAACAGATTATGATTCAGAGGATGAATTTGTTAAGGCTGGAAAACGCTTTTATGGCGAAAATCAATGGCCAGAAAATATGCCTGAACTAAAGCCTGCAGTGCAAGAATTTATGTCAGAGATAGAACAGCTTGGCAAAAAATTATTGCCGATTTGGGCTCTTGCTCTTGGGCTTGATAAGGATTATTTCAAACCTTATTTCCATAAGCCGCATAATTATTTGCGTCTTGCTCATTATCCGCCAGTGCCAGATCTTGGTGATAATGAATTTGGATTAGGGCCGCATGCTGATACAGGCTTCATGACATTCCTGCCGCAAGCAGATGTGGAAGGCCTTGAGGTATTACTAACTGATGGTAGTTGGATTAGACCTCCTAAAATGGATGATGCAATTCTTGTTAATACAGGGCAATTTCTTGAGCGCTGGACTAATGAGAAGTTCAGAGCAAGTCCGCATAGAGTTATTCCCCCTAAAAATAGGCATAGGTTTTCTATAGCAGCCTTTATTAATCCCTCGTTTGAGCCTGTTTGCCATCCGATTGAAAGCTGTGTTTCAGACGAAAACCCGTCAAAATATCCGTCTCAATCCTATTGGGATTTTTATAACTGGTACATGGTAAATACCTATCCGCATTATGAGGAATTTGATGCCCCTAAGGAAGCAAGCTCAAGCTAACGCTTATTCTGCTGAAAATAGCTTTCTGAAATGAATCACTTTTTCCCATTCTCTGGCAAGGTAGGGCTGTGTTTGGGCAAATTTTTCAGTGGGCTGTTTATCACTATGCCTTTGAGCAATTTCTTCTGAAGCCGCAAAGATAGTTTCTTCTGCGATTTTAGAACCTATTTCAACTGAAGGCATCACGGTTTCAGGCGTGTCGTCTGTGCGCGCAATCTTAAAGGACGGGGTTGAGGCATCGCTATAATCGTTTTCTGGGTTGGAATTATTGCGTAGCTGGTCAGCTGTTTCATAGCTGGCAGAGGCAGTTGACGGCTGTGTTGCCGGCTCTGCTTGGTTTTTCCAGACAGCATTTACTTTTTGCAGATAAGGCACGTTTTTTTGCGTATCGGCTGAATGATAATGCTTTATTGCTAAATCCCATTCACCGTGATTTTGATATAATTCTTCTAAGAAAATAGCGGCATAGGCAATGTTAGTATAAGGGTCTAACATGGATGCGTGTGAGCTAAATGCATTGGCATGCCATTTCACACTAATTTGCATACACCCAATATCAATCCCTGTATTATTCAGCTCTTCTTGTTTGTTAATATAGTCAATAGCAGATTGACGTGTGTCAAAGAATAGCCCCTTACCATTATCATTTATCGTCCAAGGCCAAGCTTTGTAGCCGCCATCTTGCATTTGACGACCAGACTCAACACGTGCGATAGCGCTAAGTATCCCCTCAGGCAGGCTAAAGGCTTCCTCGGCTTCTGATGCAACGGCCTCGCAAGAATTCTCTGCGGTAGCATCAGTGCTTGCGTTTGATTTTGAACAGATAGTGCTAATAACGATAGAAAGTAACATAAATGACGCAAGCCATTTAGCTTGATTTTGCCAGCGTATGACTGGCAGGATTATGTTTGAGTTATATATTTGATTTATCATACATCCTTACTAGCAAACAACATGCCAAGATTCGGCTCTAATATTCTTCATTCCGATTTGTGGGCATGCCTATTCAAGTGGCAGGTGCTATTTGAATGTATTATTCATTGATTTGAATATATTCATCATACGCTCTGATACATCACAATATGATTTGAGTGTTATTGAACTTGTAACAGGTTCAAGATCCCCGTCATATTGCACGTCTGGGAATGCGGGGTTTGCGATTAGGCGAAGTCGATGATCAGAACGCGCAGAGAGATAGGCAACCCCTTTTTTAAAGGTAGATACAAACCCTGTTTCATATACTTCCACAGCAAAGGTGCTTTCATCAAACTCACACCCATTATCCAACTTCGCTGTTACGAAAATCATTTCAGGCGGTGTGGGCTTTAATGCAAATTCCCATAATAAAAAAGCTGATACGCTGACCAACATAATAATGAGGACAAGAATACCAGCTTTTTTCATCTATGTTTCCTAGAATAGTGTTGTTAACTAAGTTAACTTTTTTGCAGTTTTGAGATGCTTCCGCTGACTTCGGCGCCAACATCAATCGCAAGCTCATCTGTTAAAATCGAACCCTCAAATCTAGCAGAACTAGTAAGCTTGAGACTTTTGGTTTCAATATCACCATTAATTTTTCCGCCAACTTCTGTGGAGTGTGCGAAAATCTTACCATTAAAGGTGCTACCTGTTTCGAGTTTAACATCAACGGCACGCATCTCGCCTTTAAAATGACCAGCCAAAACAACTGTTGAGCCCTTTGCAGAGGTTACATCTAATGTGCCCTCCATCATGATTTCAGGTGAAATATAGGTTACGTCTGCCATGATTTACGCCTTCACTTCTGAGTTATCTTTGTTACTAGTTGCAGCTATTTTTTTTGCGTCTTCAGAGGCGCTGGCTTCTGTATCGGAAGGGGTTTTTTCATCCCAATTCTGGATCACTCTACAATTGAGAGCAGCTCCTCTATCTAGCTGTAATGATTTATATTTTATCTCTCCACTGACACGTGAAGAAGGCATCAGCCAAACACTATCAGCAACCATATTGCCATCATAGCTTCCAGACACAACCACTAGCTTGGAATGGATTGAGCCACCAAATTTACCAGATTCATTAATGGTTAGTTTTTCGGTAGCAACATCTGCTTCTACAATGCCACTAACCTCTATGGTAGAGGCATTTGATATTTTACCCTTAAAATGCGCGCCTGCGCCAATCGTGGTCATTTTTTCTGCCATTTTTTACTCTTCTTTCGTTCTAATTAACTTAAATTGACATAGCCTCACAGCGAAGCATGAGAGATGTTAACCTGTGCTATCACTGGGCGGGTTACCTGTTTTTGCTGGTTTGGAGTCAGTTTCGCTAGCAGCTGGTTTTACAGATTTACGGGCTTTCTCGCCAGAGGGGTCATGGTTAAGTTTTGCTTCTAAATTCGCACCAGAATCAATCGCGATTCGCGCATAATACACCTCGCCACTGAAAGAAGCGTTGCTGCTAATCTCTATTGCTTCTGTTTTAATTGTTCCTGTGACATCTCCATCAATGCTAACCGAATCAGCAGAAATCGCGCCAATAATTTTGGCATTTTCTTCCACGATAAGTTCGCTGCAGTTAATAGTGCCCTCAAGTTTTCCGACCACCCGCATGATTCCATTGCATTTTATATCACCCACAATTTCCATTTCCGAACCGATAACTGATTCAGAGCTCATGCCATTAGGTGCATTTTTTTCCACTTTATCCATTACATTTTTAACCTATAAAAGTGGAACCTTTATTATAAATAAATAATTATACTGGTCGTTATTTAACATAGAACTTAAATACTATAATATTAAGTTGTTTCTAACATAATACGTGTACGCCGAAAACTTCAACAAGCGTTGCAACGATTATGCCAAACACACAGGACGGTATATTTGGTTGGAAACAATCTTCTGAAAGACACAAGGTGGTAGTCGTGGTTAATGATGTGATTGATATTCGTGAACGGATTGAGAAGATACGTGAAGCAGTTGAAAATAATCCAGTAGGTCAAACAGGTACGGACACAATAGTGCCCGTTTCTAGCACGATTGAGCTAGATACCATTGTCGCTGAAAATCAACGGCAATTAAAAGCAGACATCAATACAGAAATGCTGCAATCACCGAAAATCGAAATGCCGGCACAAATACAATCATCAAGCTTGGAAAAGCAGCCATCATCCTATCCGTCGATTAAACTTGATATAAGCAATCAGTCTCGCAATCTGGGATTATATGCAATGCTTGCAATTCAAATATTGACCAATATCGCACTGATTTTTTTGATGTATAGAATGGCTTTGTAATGAGAAGTTGGCTTTGGTCAAAAATTAAAAAACGCTTGCCGCGTATTGTGGATAGCACGCAGGTAAATCACGCCGTAGTTGGACAGGATAAGCCGTGGTATTTCTCAGAGAGAAGGTTTCTTGTTTTTGGTAAACGCGGGCCTTGGGAACTGGTGATTAAGCGATCTCATGTAGGTGCTTGTGCAATGTTTTTTACCGGAAGCATTTTTGCATTGGGCTATTTTTCGGTGCAAACATTAAACACAGCCTTTACGGTTGCAAATCAGGAATTAATTAGCCCAGCTGATGCAAGCTTGATAACAAGCCATAAGTCGTCGGCGGAGTTGGATAGAATCGAAGAAAAAATATTAGGTATTCAGATTGTTCCAAATTTAGGCCCTCGTAGAAAAGAACAATCTATCCCAAACCATCTATTTGCAATGAAAGTGAGAGATATTCGCAATGCCGCTCGTATCAATAAACTCGCCGAACAGGATGATGATTGGCACGAACAACCGTTAGAAGCCGCAAGTGATGACATATATTTAAGCGAAAAATTAAATGAGATAATGAAATTGCGAGAGCAGATGCTGTCTTCATTTGAAATAAAAAATTCAAATTTGGAGGAAGAAGAAATCCAAATTATATTTGATTTGCCCAAATTCGAGAGAAACTTTTCCCTAGTTCCAGATCAAAATAAAAAAATTAAGTTCCAACCATCAGGCCAGATGCAGGCTGGTATCGCGCCGCAAACTTCACATGTTAATCCAATGCAAATAGACGATGAACACATAGCAGCTCCCTCGCATTTGGCGCAAAATCAAGATGATCGTAACGTAATAAATGAAGCAGAAAGACAACTAGCAGGGGCATTAACAGATACGGTTAAGGGTATAGATGAGACTATCATCTTGCGAAAGAGTGACACACCAGAGAGTGATTCAATTAGCAGAATTGCTGCTAATCTGAGCCTGCCAAAAGATATGCCTTTAATGATGAATGAAACAGTGCGTGGCGCACGGTTTTTAAAGTCAATTGACCGCGAATTAAGGGTAATAGAACATGTGTTTGATCAGTTGGGTATCGAATTACAAAAGCCAAAATCTTCAGAGCTATCGAGAGTTAATCTGAATTGGCCAATGGAGCCAGGCTCAGCAGATTACCTAGAATATATGAGACAACAATTTGTCGAGCTGGATATTTATAGAGACGCTTTAGCATCTCTGCCGCTTCATTCGCCTATGAAATATTATTATATTTCTAGCAAATACGGTAAAAGAAAGCACCCTGTGACTAAAAAGTGGGCTATGCATCATGGCATAGACCTAGCTGGTACTTGGCAGGAAAAAGTAAGAGCGACCGCAGATGGGACAGTTGTATTTTCTGGCTGGGAAGGCTCTTTTGGCCGCGTGGTAAGAGTGCAGCACCGATTTGGAATACAGACTGTTTATGCCCACCTTGCCCGGTTAAATGTCGAAAAAGGGGATTATGTAATCTCAGGAGATGTGGTTGGCTCTATGGGATCAAGCGGTAGATCAGATGGGGCACATCTTCATTATGAAATTCGGGTGAATAAGGAATCCAAAAACCCAAAACAGTTTTTCGATGTAGGACAATCTTTATTAAGCCCAAATAGCTTGAGGCTTACTTCCTATCAATAATCGGTATCCCGTTATTACAAAGAGATATTTATTTAATGAGAATCTGTGCTTTCTCAGCTAAAAAAAATACCAAACCGGACGTTGTTATAAGACATCCTTTATGATCATGAATTTTTGGTTTGGTGTGATGTTAATTGTTATCAAATAAACGAATTAAGCGGGGTTAGATAATGGGTTCTGTTATTTATTTAAATAAACAAAAAAAAGAGCTTCCAGATGAAATGGAAGCTTTGGCATTATCGGATAACTCAACTGAGCAAGAGCGTCTTGAATCTATTAGGGACGGAGTGGAGTCCATGCTCACTCTGATTTCAGGCATTCGCAAAGATCCAGAAGCAGTAGCGCTATCATCAGCTAGATATGGAATTATGCGCATGTGCCAGCTTTATGGTCGGGCAGAAACAATGGCGTTTGTGGCTAGGTGTATCGATACCGTGGAGATGGCAGAGGATGTGCTAAAAGATACACCCTAATCCTTACATATAGCACATTTTCATATGCGAATTTTCTTGATATATAACAGCGTTCCCAAAATACCGGCTCTAAAAAATATGCAAGAAATTTGTGTTTTTTTATTGGTGGTGGCATGAAAAATGCATCGTTTCCTGTACTAAAATGAATACAGGAAAACCAGATTATGCAAAGCCAATTACAGGGAATTATAATTCCAGCAAACCATAAACCAGAAAACCATAAAAAAAATTCTAAAACAGATCGTACTATTTTGAATACAGAGCCTGCGCTTATGGGGATTGAGTTAGTAAGGTTCGATGATGAGGATAATGAAGAATCATCAACGCAAGTTTCTATCGCGCCCTTCTTGGCACCTTGGACGCAATCAGAACCGATTTTTGGATAAGAAATAAGGGTTATTCAACAAGCCCAGTTTCGTACAAGCTAAAATTGCTTCGCTCGGTTTTTTTATATTTACAAATCTAATTTTTAGAGTGGGGTTTTAGAATCTGTTTTGCAAAAAAAACCTCTAGGCATTCACCCCTTGGCATTAATTTTCGGTATGTTATGCCCGAATTCTATTTATGCTTTTACAAGTGAAAACTCAAATTCAACCTTATTATGATAATTTAAATTCAGATAGCCATATTTAATTTTGCTTGGCGCCTACGCTCTGATGAAGATGGTATGCGCATCATTTCTCTGTATTTTGCAACTGTTCGACGCGCGAGCTTAATGCCTTTTTCACTGACTAAGGCTGCTATTGCATCATCGCTTAATGGCTTTTTTGGTAATTCATTTGAAATAATTGTCTTGATTAAATCGCGAACCGCCGCCGCCGCCGTTCCATCGCCAGATTCTGTTGCAGCAATGGATACACTAAAGAAAGATTTTAGTGTAAAACATCCCTTTGGAGTTGCCATAAGAAGCCCACTTGTAACTCGGCTAACCGTGCTTTCATGCATATTTACAGCTGTTGCAACATCTTTTAGAGAAAGGGGCTTTAAGCCAGACAAACCTTCTTTAAAAAAGTCTGATTGCTGATTAACTATTTCGCCTGCGATTTTTAATGTTGTATTATTACGTTGCTCAAGCGAGCGCTTTAGCCAGCGTGCCGCGCCAACTGAATCAGACGTAAACGATTTTATCTCCTCATCTTGCCTGTTCCTCGCACCTTTATTTATTTCGTTTACATATGCTTCATTAATAACAAGAGAAGGCAAGGTGGAGCGATTAAGATCTACAACCAATCCATCAGAGCTTTCACGCACAATAATGTCTGGCGCATTTACCGCTAGATATTCGGTATCAAACGAGGCCGTTGGTTTTGGATTAAAGCTCCTGATTATCTGTAATCTTTTTGCTATATCTGCTATATCTGCATGTGCCTTTCTTGCCAAGATTGCGAGCTCGCCCTTACCAAGCAATTCAAGATTTTCAAGAATAGTTGCCATTATGGTATCATAACTTCCCTGTTCTTTTGCCTGCAATGTCAGGCACTCTGATAAGGTTCTTGCAAATATGCCTGCGGGCTCAAAAGTTTGTAGCTTAGTTAAAACTATTTCTATCTGTTCCACCTCGCAATTACAGTGAGAGGCAATTTCAGAGCAAGATTGACCAAGCCAGCCTGATGCCTCTATTGCATCAGCAAGCATACAGGCGATGAATTTTTCACGTGTATCCTTAATATTGAGATCAATTTGGCGTAGTATATGTGTGTTTAAATTATCGGGTTGCCCTGCCACATTTGACATAATGTCATCCCAATTAGAATCAGCAACATGGTTTTTGGGTTGGCTATTTCCTAAATCTAAGGAGGATGAGCTGTAGCGATTATCAAAATCTGCATGCTCTGTTGGATCATTACTCACAGCGGCGGAGGTAGAATCTACTGGTTGAATTTCTGGCTGATTTTCGGGTTGGGTGTCAGAGGTTGGAGAATTTTGCGAAGATGGAAGCGATTGGAGGAGTGTTTCCTGCGAGCGTACCTCCAGAAAAGGATTTTCAAGAACCTGATTTTCCAGATAGTTTTTTATATCCAGATTCGTCATCTGCAACAGCTTTATCGCTTGCTGCAATTGAGGTGTCATGACCAGTGATTGTTTTTGTCTTTGACCTAATGATGGCATAAGTTGCATAGGAACCTCCTGTTTATGCAACCACTTTAAATAAGTAATATATTAAATAGCAAAATCTTAATTTGACGTTGTCTATAGTTGGTTTTTTGACAAAAAAATATCAATAAAACAGTTTGTTACATTATTTACTTCCAGAATGAATTTATGCATGTCAAATAATAGACATTCTATTTTGCTATAATAATGCGATTTGGCACGGAATTTGATTTGTGATACTGATAGGTTAGAAAATTTAGTCTACTTTAAGCGTCTATAATTGAAGAACAGGGATAATTAGGGTTGTTATATGATTACCTCAACTAGAAATACGGCTCAAAGAGGAGTAGGCTGTAAACGTTGCAGAATAATTAGAATGTTTATAATAGCTACGATGTTTATTGTAATATTGGGCTTGGTAGGCGGGGATAATTTGCGTTTTTTGAGCATGGTGACTGCTGAGGGAATCGCCGCTGCAATCTGGATAGCTGGTGGGTTGCTATTCTTAATAAAATTTTCTTTTTGGTTGTTGGATAAATCGAAAGATAACGCTAACGGTCCCGAACAAGCCTAATCACCAAATCTTGGAATGGCATAAACCTGCCATATGTATGACCTGTGAAAAAATTGACAGACCATACATGACGCGGGGAATATTTATTCTGCTCTCCTGTCCAAAATGGCTCTGCAGGTGTGTTGGGGAAAATCGATGCATCTATTTTGGGCTGGCTACATTCATGGCAGACGATGTTTTCTAACTCTTCACGTGTTGGAAGGCGCCAGTTTCCGCCCAATTGTTCATCTGCAAGATTAATAGCCTGAACAGACATTTCTTGATTGAGTTTGATTATATCACCAACACATTGCGCGCCATTCCATCGCTGTCCTACGCTGCATCTGAGCCATTCCACTCCAGATTGCAGGTCAATGACAATATGATCCTTGGCAATAAATTGAGCATTATTGGCAAGTGCAGGCGTTATTGCTAAAATCGAGCACAAAATGCCTATTAATCTGAAGATTAATTTTATTGCGCAGAAAACGGGCATACTTGCATCCTTTCCAAAAAATTACCATAATGTAATAAAATATATTATAGGTCGTAATTATAAACGATATCAAAAATTGTTGTGTATGTCGAAACTTGGTATCAAACTTGCAACTTTGATACCACATTATTTAAATTAGGTTGGTTTTTTATTATGGATTTAGCTTCGCTTATTGGACTTATTGGCGCGGTCGGTATGATCGTTTACGCGATGATTAGCGGTGGCGGTGTTGGCCCATTTTGGAATGCGCCATCCGTAACTATCGTGTTTGGTGGAACATTTTTTGCCGTTATGTATATGGCCCCTATGGGAACATTTCTTGGAAGTTTTGGGGCAATGGCGAAGGCTTTTATGCCAGGCCTCGGAAAGCAGGAAGATTTAATTACACGTATGGTTGAGCTTGCTGGTATCGCGCGTAAGGACGGTATGATGGCACTTGAGGGACAGGACGTGCCAGATAAGTTTTTTGCCAAAGGTTTGCAAATGCTTGTTGATGGCGCCGACGAAGGCAAGCTGACCACACAATTAAACCAGGAAATAAAAGCGATGAAAATACGCCACGAAGAAAGTCAGGGTGTTGTGAAAGCATGGGTCGATACAGCCCCAGCAATGGGCATGATTGGAACACTGATTGGTTTGGTGTTAATGCTTGGAAATATGGCAGATCCAAAAGCGATTGGACCTGCCATGGCGGTTGCACTTTTAACTACATTATATGGAGCTTTTATCGCAAATGTGCTGTTTGGACCAATGGTTACAAAACTAGAAAATTATACCGCTTACGAAGTTGTATATCGTGAAATGGTGGTTCTTGGCTTGCGAAATATATCCCGTGGTGAGTCGCCAAGAAACATCCAAGATATTATGGCAGCAAATCTATCACCAAAAGTACAAGAGGCGCTGGAAGCAGCTTAACAGCCGTTGGATAATATTTAATAGGGTGATGATAAGTCTGATTACGCGAGGATAGCATGGCAGAAGCCGCTGAAAAAGAAGAAGAGATTGAAGAAGAAGAAGAGGAATGTCCCAAATGCCCCCCTGTAGGAGCGCCTGCATGGATGGCTACATTTGCGGATATGGCGACACTTCTAATGGCTTTCTTTGTTCTGATTTTGTCGTTTGCGGAGTTTAATGTCCCTAAATTTAAGCAAATTTCAGGTTCTCTTAAAAATGCGTTTGGAGTACAGCGTGTTGTTCCTGTTATGGAACCACCCAAGGGTACGACCGTACTTTCATTGAATTTCAGCCCATCTCCTGACCCTGCACTTATTAAGGAAATAACCCAGCAAACCACGGAAACACTAAAGCCAGAAGTTGAGACAAAAGTGGAACAGGGCGAAGGCGCTGAAGGCGGTGAGGCTGGCGGCGAGGGTGATGGTGCTGGCAAAATGCTAGAAACAGCAGAACTAGCCGCCCAATTACAATCGGCAATAGACCGGGGGGATGTTGAAATTCAATCCCTTGGCGAGAATGTAGTTGTTAATTTTAAATCAGATACAGATGAAAACTTGCCACAGATGCTACAGGAAACGCTGGATGCGATTGAAGAGGTAAAACAGGCTACAGGCAAAGCAGATCAAGAAATTCTGTTTGGTGGTCTAGAGGAAAAACTCGAGAAATTAGCATTAGCAGCCCAGCGCTCAGCAGAGAATACACAAACATCTGATAGCGATATTGATGGCGCGCAACAACAAGAAAAAGAACAAAAAGCAGAGCTAGCAGAACAAGCCTTGCAGGTCGCTTTAAAACAGGAAATAGATCAGGGGCTTGTCGCCGTTGAGCGAATTGATGATAAGGTAATTGTAACCGTTGGGTCTGGCGGAGCGTTTCCATCAGGGTCGGCAGAGCTTACCGATGAAGCAAAGCAGATAATGTCTCAAATCGCAACGGTTAGTGCAGATGGCACAAGCATGATAGATGTGTCAGGACATACTGATAATGTGCCGTTAATATTTGGCTCCAGATTTAGGGATAATTGGGATTTGGCTGCTGCTCGTGCCTCAAGTGTTGTTCAGTCGATAGAAGCAACCGCCCTTGTTACTGCCGACAGGATGCAGGCCGTTAGCTTTGGTGAGTCGCAACCAATTGAGCCTAATGATACAGCGGCAGGTCGTGCTAAAAATAGAAGAATCGAAATCGTTATTAATTATTAGGTTAATATAGCGCGTCTGTTACCAGCCTATCTGTTACCAGATATTGCCAGCTTTATATCTATAGCTCGATAGTGCTTACTCGATAGGGTCAGAATCCAGAACTTGCCAGAATATAGCAATTTAGCAAAAACCAAACTGTTGTATTTTTGCAACAGCTAAATACCTAAAGCTATTAAAAAACACAAAAACCGCATATATCCAAAATATTAACGCCCCTAGCCTCAACTCACTTACTAAGAATGTATGGCAAAAGATGGTACCGCCGAAAATTAACTTTATTTCGGAGGCGTATTATGCGTAAAATTTTATTAACAACAACTGCTCTTGTCGCATTTGGTCTAACAAATGCAGCAGTAGCGGAAACTATGTCCCACGTTGAGAAGGGTATTGCTATCTCTGGTAGTGGTAAATTTGTATATCATACATGGTCTGATGGTGCAGATGACACTGGCGGTCAGAATAATACCAAAACTGTAACTCAAACTAATCTAAGTGTTGCTTACAATGGTGTGACAGATAGTGGACTGTCAATTGGCGTTGAAAGTGCTATCGCATTGGACCATGATGGTGTTGAAAATGGTCTTGATAATGATGGTTATAAATTCTCTCTAGGTGGTGACTGGGGTAGTATCCGCACTGGTGATTCAACAGCAGGTGATAACTATGCTGTAGATGGAACAGATGTGCTTTATGATAGATTTACTCTATCAGAAGCAGCGGCAGGCGTATCATCAACTTTGATGGATGATCATTGGATAAATAAATCTGATCATAACACCCTTACCTATACCTCACCTAATTATAGCGGTTTTGTTCTAGGTATTTCTTATGATGATGGTGGTAGCGCATCTAGCTCAGACACTACTGAGGCTTGTTTTAGCTATTCAACAACAGCTGGTGGCCTTGATATTGAACTTGGTGCTGGTTTGAGAACTGCTGGTAAAGCGAATGATGACGATAACACAAGTGCTGATGCAAGTGCTACTTCATTCGGTGTTACATTATCAACAGACAAGATTAGCTTTACTGTCGCAGCAAACGATCTTAAGCAGGATGCAACATTGGATAAATCTGACGTAGATGTAAGCAACACATCTGTTGGTATTTCTTATTCTGCATCTGATTCTGTAAAGCTTTCAGCATCTTACCTAACAGCAGATGACAATCAGAATGATGACGAATATAGTGAAATGGGTGCATCACTAGCATATACAATTGCTACTGGTTTACAAACAGGCATTAAATACCAGTCAATGGATGTAACGGTTGCTGACACTCCAAATGCTGATAATGATGGTACTTATACAACATTCTTCTTGAAGGCATCATTCTAATTTGATTTTGCTACTTTGAGATAATCTTAATATAAAGGCCATCTGAACTATCAGGTGGCCTTTGTTTTTACTTAGTAAAAAAGCTCTCTTTTATCGTCTGTATATTTATCTTTATAAAGGTAGCTGACCTCTTCTTCATATCCATTATAAAGCTGTGTTTTAACATAACCGCCCCCTAATACACGCTCTCTATCTTGAGGCCATCTAGGATGTGGAACCCAGGGGCTTACATTGGCCCAGAAACCATATTCTTTTGGGCTCAACTCTTCCCAGAAACTAACAGGACGCTCATTTGTAAAGGTAAAGCGCGTAATGGATTTAATGGATTTAAAACCGTATTTCCAAGGAACCACTAATCTAATGGGGGCTCCATTCTGATTTTGCAGCGCTTTTCCATATAGGCCTACCGCAAGGAAGGCAAGCTCGTTTTTAGCTTCATTAAGGGTCAATCCTTCGACATATGGCCATGGGTACCAGCTCTGTTTTTGACCTGGTGCAACATCAGGGTCAAAAAAAGTTTCCATGCGAATATATTTTGCGTCTGATTTTGGGCTGGCAAATTTAACGAGGTTTGAGAGGGAGAAGCCAGACCAAGGTACAGCCATTGACCATGCCTCTACACAACGATGTCGATATAATCGCTCTTCCATGCCGCCAAGCTTTTTAACAAGCTCGCTTGCATCAATTTGAATGGGGTAGTCAACAAGCCCGTCAATTGTAACAAGCCATGGGTCTGTGCTAAGTTTTTTAGCTTTCCGCCAGATGTTTTTTGAGGAACCAAATTCATAGAAATTTGTATAGGTGGTTGCATCTTGCTCAGAGGTAAGGGCTCTGTCTAAGGTATATTCAGAATTTCGTATTGGCGGAAAGCCGCTAATAGGAGTTGCAAAAGAGGGGGTGCCGCCAATCATTAATCCAGCCCCTGCAAGACCTGCTGCTTGAAGTAATTTGCGCCTGTTTAAATAAAGAGATTCGCAGGTAGCCTCATTTTCGGAAATTTCCCATGATTTTTTTTGCTTAATGTACATCCTGTTTCCTTTTATTTATTTATTTCAGGCTTGAAACCGAAATAAGCCAGAATAAAGCAGTGTGAATTAGTGTTAAGGTTAACGTAATTTTATGGTAGCACGTTCAATCCGGTTTAAGGCATCGTCTAAAAGCGTATCACTTGTGGCATAAGATATTCTAAAATAAGGGGATAGTCCAAATGCAGTCCCTTGAACACAAGCAACACCCTCCGCTTCTAATAGATAGGTTACGTAATCAGAATCTGTTTCTATCAATGTTCCATCAGGTGTTTTCTTGCCGATCACACCAGCGCAGCTTGGGTAAACATAAAAGGCGCCATCTGGCATACTACATTGCAAACCATCAATTGAATTTAACCGAGAGACGACAAAATTCCTGCGTCGCACAAAAGCAGCATTATTATCTGCAAGAAAATCAACTGGGCCATTAAGGGCTGCGAGTGCAGCATATTGTGCAATTGTATTTGGGTTAGTAGTTGACTGAGACTGAATTTTTGCAATCCCTTTGATAAGCGGCTTGGGTCCAGTTGCATATCCAATGCGCCAACCTGTCATGCAATACGCTTTGGATACCCCGTTACAAGTTAAGGTTCTATCCTGCAGGTCAGGCGCGATTTCTACCATTGTCGTAAATTTAAAATCATCATAAACAAGATACTCATACATATCATCTGTCATAATATTTACGTGGGGATATTTACGTAGTATCTCTGCCAGAGCTTCAAGGTCTGTTTTGGTATATCCAACACCAGTAGGGTTTGAAGGGCTGTTTAAAATAACCCATTTTGTCTTATCAGTGATGGCGTTTTCAAGTGCATCAGCAGTTATCTTGAAATTTTTATTCTGCCCACATTCTACAATTACCGGAGTACCTTCGGCGAGAAGCACCATATCTGGATAGGACACCCAAAAAGGCGCAGGTATTATCACCTCATCTCCTGGGTTTATCGATGCCATAAGCGCATTATAAAGAACTTGTTTCCCGCCAGTGCCAACAGTTATCATATCTGGAGTACATGAAATATTATTATCTTTTTTGAATTTATCACAGATAGCCTGTTTTAACTCTGCAATACCATCGACTGCAGTATAACGTGTTTTGTTATCTGCCATTGCTTTTATAGCGGCCTGTTTAATATGTTCTGGCGTGTTGAAGTCAGGCTCACCAGCACCTAGTCCAATGACATCATGCCCTGCTGCTTTAAGCTCATTTGCTTTTGCAGTAACAGCAACAGTTGGGGATGGTTTAATACGAGATAGGCGATCAGCAAGCATAAATTTTCCAATATAGTAAGCGGTTTTATATAGTTTTAAAATACGCTCTCATTCTGCTAGATGTCTATAGATTTTTGTGCAATTTAAATTGGGAATGAATGATTAACGCATCTTATAATATAACCCAAAAATTATACCCAAGGCCACTAGCAAAAATTCACTATAAAACATAGATTATAGGCATGGATACTCAGATGGATATATTGCCTCCAAACAGACCTCGCGAACCAGCTGATTTTAAACTTGTGTCTGATTTCGCACCAAATGGCGATCAGCCCAAAGCGATAACATCATTGCTGGAGGGAATTGCCGATAATGAGAAGGATCAAGTTTTGCTTGGGGTTACTGGCTCTGGTAAGACTTTTACGATAGCACATGTTATTGAGCAATCCAAAAGACCAGCTCTAATCTTGGCACCGAATAAAACATTAGCTGCACAATTATATGGTGAGATGAAAGGGCTATTCCCAGAGAATGCTGTAGAATATTTCGTTTCTTATTATGATTATTATCAGCCAGAAGCTTATGTTCCAAGATCTGATACCTATATAGAAAAAGAATCTCAAATAAATGAGCAAATTGACAGAATGCGGCACTCAGCTACAAGATCTTTGCTAGAAAGAAAAGATGTAGTCATCGTT
>ERZ802822.704-NODE-704-length-22732-cov-9.615184_pt1 | contig 22732 bp, 26 predicted proteins | sample MGYA00345649_ERZ802822 | MGnify/ENA primary metagenome ERZ802822 (study PRJEB30503, sample SAMEA104212359) | marine metagenome | biome: Westerlies Biome; feature: [SRF] surface water layer (ENVO:00010504) within the epipelagic zone...; material: water...
ACTCCAGGTAGTTTATTTCTTTTCTTTCTCAATTATTTATCACCAACTAACTTATCGCCATCCATCCATGACATCATACTTCTTAATTTTTTTCCTGTACTTTCAATGAGATGTTCAGAACCTTCTTTTCTCAGACGATTGAATTCTGGTGATCCAGCTTTTATTTCACTTACAAAGTCATTAGCAAACTTACCGTTTTGAACATCTGCTAAGACTAATTTCATTTTTTCTTTAACATGGTCGTCAATCAAAAATGGTCCTTTTGTTAAGTCACCATATTCAGCAGTATTAGATATAGAGTATCTCATATCTGTCATCCCGCCCTCATACATTAAATCTACGATAAGTTTAAGTTCATTCAAACATTCAAAATATGCCATTTCAGGTGCATAGCCTGCATCGACAAGTGTTTCAAAACCGGCTTTAACTAATGCAGTAACTCCGCCGCACAAAACAGCTTGTTCACCAAATAAATCAGTTTCTGTTTCTTCTTTAAAGTTTGTTTCAATAATTCCAGCACGACCTCCTCCAATAGCAGAAGCGTATGAAAGCGCGATATCTTTTGCATTACCTGATGCATCATTATGAATTGCTATTAATGTTGGCACACCTTTCCCATTGACGTATGTAGAACGTACAAGATGGCCAGGGCTTTTTGGAGCAATCATAAAAATATCATGGTTATCTTGGGGTTTAATTTGTCCATAATGAATATTAAATCCATGAGCAAATGCTATTGCAGCTGAGGGTTTGAGGTTCTGTTCTATACTCTCTTTGTACAAGTCAGCCTGATACTCATCAGGTGCAAGAATCATCACTACATCTGCTCCAGATACTGCATCTGATATGTTTTTAACTTCTAGACCAGCTTCCTCAGCTTTTGATGTACTAGATGAACCCTCTCTAAGTCCAACAACAACCTTTGCCCCTGAATCTTTTAAATTCATTGCATGTGCATGTCCTTGAGAGCCAAAACCAATTATAGATACATTGAGATTATTAATAACATCTAAATTTGCATCTTTATCATAATATACTTTCACTACCCTTCTCCTATTTTTTAATTTCTAATGACTCAGATCCTCTACTGATTCCAAGAGCACCTGATCTAACCTGTTCAATAATTTTAATTTTTCCTAAAGAATCAATGAATGCTAAAATTTTTTCAGACGGACCAGTAAGCTCGATAGTATATGTTGTATCTGTAACATCAATAATCCTTGCTCTAAATATATCAGTTAATCTTTTAAGCTCATCTCTTTGCTTTAAAGTCGATTTAACTTTTAATAGAAGCATCTCTCTTTCAATGTGAGTCTCATCTGTTAAGTCTTTTACGTTAATAACATCAACTAGTTTATCAAGTTGCTTCATTAATTGAGATGCTTTTGCTTCATTGCAATATGTTACAAGAGTCATTCGTGAAATTGAATCATCAGATGTTGGCGCGACGCTTAAACAATGAATATTATAACCACGAGCAGAGAACAAGCCTGCAATTCTTGATAATGAGCCAAATTCATTTTCTACAAGAATTGATATGATATGTCGCTTATCAGTGGTCATGCTAATTCGATATCTTCATTTGCTGAAGGAGCTAAATGCATTTCGTGATGTCCTTTACCGTTCATTATCATTGGGTAAACGTTTTCGGTTTCATCAGTAATTACATCTACAAATACTAATCTATTCTTGAGGCTAAGAGCATGAGTTAGATCTTTTTCTAAATCTTTTGGCTTATCTATTACCATACCGATATGTCCAAAGCTTTCAGCAAGTTGTGCAAAGTTTGGAATAGCATCCATATATGACATTGCATACCTACCCTCGTAAAAAAACTCTTGCCATTGTCTAACCATACCCATATATCTATTGTTCAAAGTTATAATTTTAATAGGTAATCCATATTGTAAGCATGTAGATAGCTCTTGTATACACATAAGAATACTAGCTTCACCAGTTACGCAAAGAACTTGTTCTCTAGGATAAGCTAATTGTGCCCCTATAGCTGCTGGTAGGCCAAAACCCATTGTTCCTAATCCCCCCGAATTAATCCATCTATTAGGTTTATCAAATTTATAATATTGAGCAACCCACATTTGATGTTGTCCTACATCAGAAGTCACAAATGATTTTCCTTTTGTAATTTTATGAAGAGTCTCAATTACAGATTGAGGCTTGATCACTTTAGTGGATTTTTTATAAGATAGACATTTCTTTTTTTGCCATGAATTTATTTTTCTCCACCATTTACTCAAAGCATCTTTATTAATATCTTTTTTAAAGTGTTTTGTATGATCTAAAAGTTTTTTCAAAATCTGTTTAGTGTCGCCTATTAAGGAATGATCTACTTCAATAATTTTTGAAATTGATGATGGATCAATATCTATATGAATTATCTTTGCTTTTGGGCAAAATTGATTCGTATCGCCCGTTACCCTATCATCAAATCTAGCGCCAATAGCGAGCAGAACATCACAGTCATGCATTGCCATATTAGCTTCATATGTCCCATGCATTCCAAGCATACCTAAAAATTGTTTATCCGATGAGGGATATGCCCCTAATCCCATCAACGTATTAGTTATAGGAAAATTAAGATGTTTAGTTAATTTAACTAGATCATTACTTGCTTTGCCGAGAATCACTCCGCCTCCAGCGTATATCATAGGTTTTTTTGCAGAACAGATTAGCTTTGCAGCCTCTTTTATTTTTTCATCAGATTCTGATTTTTTAACATTATAAGATCTGATTTTTATATTTTTCTTATATTCAAAATTAATTTTTACTTTTGGATCTGTTAAGTCTTTTGGAATGTCTATTATTACTGGACCAGGCCTTCCAGTCGTTGCAATTATAAAAGCTTTTCTAAATGTTTCTGCAATTGACTCTCGATCATTAATAAGAAAGTTATGTTTACATATTGGCCTTGTAATACCTGTGGCATCAGCCTCTTGGAAGGCATCACTCCCAACATATTGTCTTGATACTTGTCCAGAGATTACAATCATAGGAATAGAATCCATATGTGCAGTTGCAATTCCTGTAACACAATTCGTTATACCAGGGCCTGAAGTGACTAAGACAACTCCGGGTTTGTTACATGCCCTCGCATATCCATCCGCTGCATGTGTTGCGCCTTGTTCGTGCCTAACCAAAACATGTTTAATTTTTTCAGCTGCAAATAATGCATCATAAATATGTAGGACAGCTCCACCAGGATAACCAAAAATATATTCTACTCCCTCTTTTTTAAGAGATTCAATAATTATTTCTGATCCGCTAAGTTTCATTCCCTGTCTCTTTAAATAGTTATTTAATTCTTTTTTATCATAAAGAAGAATTTATTATCTTTTTCTTCTGATGAAAGTATCTCATTGCCAGTTTGAGTTGCAAAAGATTCAAAATCCATTACTGCGCCTGGATCTGTTGAAATCACATGGAGTACTTGTCCAGCATCCATAGTATTTATCTCTTTTTTAGCTTTAATAATTGGAAGTGGACAATTAAGGCCACTTGTATCAAGTTCTTTATCAAAATCGCTCATTATCTATTACCTCTTGCGTTATAATTATATATAGAGAACTATATTAGTACATTTGGATAATTTAATATAGAAAAACATACATTGCGAACTAATAAATGTCTAAATATTTCATAGGTATAATCATGGTACTCTCTGTGGGAAGTGCGGCCGCACATGAAGATATTCCTGCACCCAATCTTGGTGACACATTAAATAGAACAATAACGCTCTACGATGAAGAGAGAATAGGAAGAAATATTTACAAAAACCTTCAAAAAAATAACTATATTATTGATGATTTTCTAGTCAATGACTACATCACATACCTAGGAAATAGATTAAGCAGGAATATATCAATGGAAAGGGACTATTTCTTTTTTATGACAAAATCTAATGCTGTAAATGCATTTGCTGTTCCTGGAGGTTTTATGGGCTTTAATGCTGGCTTATTTACCCTTACTCAAAATGAAGCTCAACTTGCAGGAGTTGTTGCACATGAATTAGGACATGTGGTTCTTCGTCATAGCGCAGAAATGATGGCAAGTAGTAATGTCAATTCAATTCCAATGTGGATTGGAATCTTTGCAGGACTTCTTGCAGGAGAGACAGAAGCGAGTATAGCTTCTATTCAATCAGGTATAGGTTTCTCAGTTCAAAAAAATATTAATCTTGTTAGAGAAAATGAAATTGAATCTGACAACTTTGCAGTAATGCTAATGAATAAAAGTAATTATGATCTAAACGAGATGGCAAACTTTTTCCTTTTAATGCAAGGAGACTCAAACAACCAAGAAAATTTAAATGAATACTTTATGACTCATCCACTTTATAAAAACAGAATTAGTACTATTAAAAAAAGAGCTCGTGAACAAGTTAATCCTATAAAAAATAGTACTGATGATTATTTTTATGTAAGAAATATTCTAGAAAGTAAAATGAGAATATTGAAGAATATGAAATATAAATTTTCAGATGATCCAATACAGAATCATCGCTATGCATTGAGTTTAGTCAATAGTGGTAAATATACTGAGGCTAGAAAAATTCTCAGTCAAAGTTTCAGTAAGGATCGTTTCAATATTTATCTAGCATCATTGATGTCAGAGATATTATGGCTTGAAGGCGAAAAATCTGAGTCAAAAGAAATTTTAAAAAAAATACTAAATATTTATCCAAATAACAACGCTATAAGTCACCAATTATTTTTTTTCAATATTAAAGATCAGGTAGATCTAGAACAAAGCATCTCCGGAGTTGAATATCTAATGAAATATAACTCTTATAATCCTCAAGCATATAAGATACTTGCTGAGGCTTATAGTAAAACAAACAGATTTTATAAATCAAAACTAGCTCTGATAAATTATTATAATCTCAAAGGTAATATAACTATGGCATTTAAGGTAATAGATGATGGTAATAGTTCAGATAAGCTTACTGATTATGAAAAAGGATACCTTCAAAAGCTAAAAAACAGTATCTTATGTACAACTAATCCGCCCTTAGAGCCTATATTTGGCAATAAAACCTGTAATTAAAAAATGTTTTAATAAAATTGATTCATCTATATAATGGAGCCATGAAATATATAGTAGAATTTCTCTTAATTATTGTACTGGTTTTACCAAGCTTATCTTATGCAGACAACATTGCAGAAGGTAAAAGTCTCACATTCGACAGGAAGAAAGGTAACTGTTTAGCCTGTCATATGATAGATGACGGAGAACTTGCTGGCAATAATGGTCCTCCTCTCCTTGCGATGAAAGCGAGATTTCCAGACAGAGAGGTTCTATTTCAACAAATCTGGGATCCTACAGAGAGTAATCCGTATTCTTTCATGCCACCATTTGGAAAACACGGCGCTCTAACTAGAACTGAAATTAATAAGATAATGGACTATCTGTATACATTGTGAGGAAAAAATGAAAAGACGAAACTTCATAAAAAATAGTATGCTGTTTGCAGGGGTACTAACAACCTTGCCATCGGTATTATTTGCAAAAAAATCTTATGCCGCTTGGCCAAAAACATCATTTGATATTAAAGACCTTACAGATTCTGTAAAAAGTGTTTATGGTCATAATAATTTAGAAGAATCTTCAAAGGTTAAGTTAAAAGCTCCATCTATTGCTGAAAATGGTGCTATTGTTCCGATAAATGTATCTACAAGTCTAGAAAATGTAGATTCAATAATGATATTTGTTGAGAATAATCCTCAGCCTTTATCAAGTGGATATCAACTTACTCAACTAGCAGAGCCGTCTATTGGTACGAGACTAAAAATGGGTAAAACATCAAATGTAATGGCTGCTGTAAAAAGTGGAGATAAAGTATATACCTCTACACAAGAAGTAAAAGTAACAATCGGAGGCTGTGGAGGTTAATCATGAGTACTATTAAAATGAGATCAAAAGAATCGAATGGCGTTGTGACCGTTAAAGCTCTTATTAAACATCCAATGGAGACTGGTCAACGTAAAAATAAAAAGACAGGTGATATGATACCTGCGCATTACATACAAGAAGTTCATAGTAAAGCCAATGGAAAGGATGTAATAACTATACATTGGGGCCCTGCTGTTTCAAAGAATCCATATCTTACCTTTAAATACAAAGGAAACAAAGGAGATGATGTTGAAATTTCATGGGTTGATAATCAGGGTAATAAAGATACAAAAATAGGTAAGGTAAAATAGTAATGTTTAGAAAAATTCTTGCTGTCATTTTGCTTCTACCAGCTTTATCGGTATTAGCTAGTCCAGAGAAGGATTTTGATAAATTCGTTAGTTATTTCAAAGATAGGTTTCCTAATACGCCATATGAAGATTATAAAAATGGTGTTTATTCTATTGATGCTTCAGCAAGAGAACAATGGGAGGCCATGGAAGAATTTCCACCATACGAACTTAATGTAGATAGAGGCGAGGAGCTATTCAATAAGCCATTCAAAAATGGAAATACATATGGATCATGTTTCGAAAATGGCGGAGTAGGAATAAGGCAAAATTACCCATATTTTGATACCGATCGTAATAAGGTAATTACACTTGAAGGTGCGCTGAATGATTGCCGTTTGAAAAATGGTGAAAAACCACTCAGCTATTTCAAGGGCAAGGAGCTAGCTCATGTATCTGCTTACATGGCTTATACGTCCAGAGGTAATGTCTTTAATGTGCAAATACCTAATACTGAAGGAGCTCTAAATGCTTATGAAGATGGAAAAAGGCTATATTTCACCAAGAAAGGTCAGCTCAACTTTTCATGTGCAGATTGTCATGTATATCAGACAGGTACTAAATTAAGAGCTGATATTCCAAGTCCAGCTATTGGACATCCTACTCATTTTCCAGTCTATCGTTCTGGCATGGGCAGACTAGTGACACTCCATGAGAGATTTGCAGGTTGTTTAAATCGTATAAGAGCGAAAAGCTTCAAAGGCGGGAGTGATGAATTAAATAATTTAGAATTTTTCACTACATTTATGAGCAATGGCCTTGAAGTTAATGGACCTGGCTCTAGAAAATAAATTCAAATAAGCTATACTCATTTCATGACTAAGATTAATGTTTCTAAGTTCATAGCAGTAACTGCTGGACTAATACTGCTCTCCTCATGCGCTAATATGCAAGCCATGATTGAAAATCAAGTACAAGAAGAAAAAGAGATTTCTGTTGATCAAAAGCTTCAGGTATCAATACCTATCCCAGATAACTCAAAATATCTTACAAACAAGACTGTCATATTTGGTGAAGGTAATAAGTTTTCTGGAATACTGTATCTACAACATGATCAATCTGCAGATGACATTGCAAGCTTTTATAGAAAGAATATGATTGCTGATGGATGGTCAGAAATCGGTATAGTGAGATCACAGTTTATTCTTGTCAACTTTGAAAAGGAGAATAGATTTGCAACGATCAAAGTGATTAGAACAATGTTCGAAAAATCTGACTCAGAAATTACCATAGGACCTAAATCCTCAACACAACTAGAAAAAAGTTTAGATATAGATAGCGGAAGTGTATCTGATGAACCTTTTATTGTTGAATAACCGACTATTCAATAATTATATCTATTACATCCTCTAAGTATAAGTCTCTAAAAAAATGTCCGCCACCCTCGAGGATAACTGTTCTAACATTTGATTTATTAATTTCTCCATAACTTTTATAACTATCTAATAATATTTCATCTTCTGTTCCAGAAAATATAGTTATGGGAGATTTACTGTTATCTATTAAATCAAAAATATTAAATGAAAATGGGTATGCTGATTTATTTTTAGAAAAGTCCAAATATGATTTGAATGTTTTAGATGAAACAATGACATTTTCACAAAATAGAAAGTTAATTCTCCTATATCTATCTGCTAAATTATAATTCTCATTACTATTAATAATAAGATCATATGGAATACCTAATTCTTCTTCATAATATGCTTTAGTTCCTTTGTATGTATCAATAACTGGGGCTAGAAGGTAGCTTTTTATTTTCTTGTTATCAATTATTGATAAGGCTTGCATGACATTTAACCCACCTCTTGAATGACCAATAAAATTTATTTGGTTATATCCTTTTTTAATTAGGTAATTGTACCAGGTAATTATTTCTTCGACTGATTCATGCTCATTGTGATTATGGTTAATATCACAAGCTAAAAAATCATCATGTCTATTACTAAACCCATAGCTTAGGTTTATCGATAAAATATCATGACCTTCTTCAAATAATCTAGAAGAAAGAGTTTGAATTATCTCCATTCCTTTATGAGCTCTCGTTCCATGTACTATTAAAAAAGCAGAGGTATTTTGATTCGAGCTTGAAAGTTCCCCAGTTAGCTTAATATTGTTTTTACTTGATATCGTAACTTGTTTTCCAGCAGCAAAGGATAGGCTAGTAATAATACAAAAAAGAGTTAAGGTGAAAAAATGGATAGCTAATTTAGGGCGTACAGGATTCGAACCTGTGACAAATGGCTTAAAAGGCCACTGCTCTACCAACTGAGCTAACGCCCCAAATTTATTAAATCTTCTCAAGAGTTCTTAGTTTTCCTGGTAATACTTTTAAATCTATTAAAGCATTTTTAAGAAGTTCTATGAAACTGCTTTCCTCATATACTGCTTTATAATACTCGATTTTCATCATTAATGAAGCTCCAAATATTATTGAGAGTAATGTTATAATTGATCCTATAGCAAGAGTTGAAACTCCGGATACGCCTTGTCCTATCGTGCAACCAAGGGATAATACACCTCCGATTCCGATGAGAACTGCTCCAATAAAATGTCTAAAGAAGTCATGTTTATTGGCAAACCATTCTATTCTAAGATTGTTACTGATTAATGAATAAACGAAAGAGCCTACTATAGTTGAAATTAATGCTGTTACACCAAAGGTAAGATAAAAATTATCGAAGACGCTAGAGGTATATATTAGTACCTCTCCCATTGGATTTATAAAGGTGAATGATTGAACTCCTACTGATGGGTAAGGAGTGTCTAAAAAGTCATTATTTTCAATCCATGCTTGACCGAGCTCACCACCTGATATGAGCCATGCAAAAGTAACTACCAAGCCTACAACGACACCTGATAATATATTATCTGATGACAAGCTTGTGTATGAAGAAAAAATATATTTCAATAAAAAAACACAAATTAATAATGGTATAAATATTGTTATTAATATGTTTCCAGCATCTATATTAGTTAATGAAGAAAAAATTGTTTGAACAGACTGGTCTGGTATGCCAAGCTTCGCTAAATCTGGACTTATTGGACTCATCCAACTATGAAAAATTAGTCCATAAAAATCGGTCCTGGTCATCAACAATGCCATTAATCCTGCAATAAGTAACACAAAGATAGATTTAAGGTTGCCCCCTCCAATTCTAATTAGTATTTTATTTCCACACCCACTGGCAAGAGTCATGCCTATGCCAAACATTATGCCCCCAATTATATACCGCGGCCAGAAAAGGACAGAATTTCTATAAGGTATTCTAGATTCACTTACATCAACTATGCCTAAGTATTCGAGTGAAGTAACACCCACAATTGCAGTTGTTATGGCCAACAACCAAGCTTTGAGTCTTGATGAGTCTCCTATGTTTACTAAGTCTGATACCGCACCCATGGTACAGAAATTAGTTTTATTCACAACGTATCCAAGAATAAATCCTAATATTGATGTATAGATTAAAAGTGTGGTTGTTATATCCATAGTATTACAAAGACACAGTTTATATATTTTTTATAATTTTTCAATTTTTATATCTAGTAGGATCTTCTAGTCCTGCTAGTAAAAATCCTTCTTTCCTCAGCTTACAAGCATCACAATGTCCACAAGCATTTCCCTCTCTGTCCAATTGATAACATGATACAGTTTGTGAGTAGTCAATGCCCATATTGTGTCCATATTTTATTATGTCCTTTTTAGACATGTTTATTAAAGGTGTATTAATTTCAAGTTGTTTTCCATCAACTCCAGTTTTAGTGCCCAAGTTAATAGTCTTTTTAAATGAATCAATAAAGTCTGGGCGACAATCAGGATATCCAGAATAGTCAATTTGATTAACGCCAATGAAAATTTGATCAATAGACATTTTTTCAGCATATGCAGCTGCAATAGATAAAAAAATTGTATTCCTTGCTGGTACATATGTAACAGGGATTCCAGGATTCATTTCTGTTGGAACATTTATTTCTTTGTCTGTGAGTGCAGAGCCACCAATTTGAGTAAGATCTATTTTAAAAATATGTCCTTTTAAATTTATTATTTTAAGATATTTCTGACTCGATTCTATTTCATAGCTATGGCGTTGACTATAGTCAATGGTTAGAGGTATGCAAGTATATCCTTTTGAAATTGCGTGGTGCAAAACGGTTGTTGAATCAAGACCGCCAGAGAAAAGCACTAAGACTTTTTTATTTTCCATTAACTTCGCCCCATATTGTTTTGTGAAGTTGTGTCTGCAATCTAACATTAAGGGAGTTTTTGAGTATTAAGTCTGCAAGTTCAGATAATGGCATTTGATTATATGAAGGAGAAAATACAATAGGACAGATTAAAGAAAGATTATTTTTTTTTATATAATCAACGGCCCATTCAAAATCTTTTTGATTACAAATAACAAATTTTAGTTCATCAGATTTCTTAAGTATAGAATAATTGGAAATTAAATTTTTATCTGATTCCAGTGATCCAGGAGTTTTAATATCTAAAATAATTGAAACCCTTGAGTCTACATCCTCGATAGTAATGGCGTTGCTAGTCTCTAATGATACAGAATAATTTAAATCACATAGTTCTTTCATAAGGCTTTGAACATTTTTTTGAGAGAGCGGTTCACCGCCCGTGATTGTAATATACTTTGTAGTATCTCTATTAAGCTTAGATAAGATTTCTTCAAATGACATTTTAGATCCAGCATTAAATGCATATCCTGTATCACAGTAAGTACATCTTAATGGACATCCTGTTAATCTTATGAAATATGTTGGTAAACCAGATCTAGATGTTTCACCTTGTATAGAATAAAATATTTCATTGATTATTAAGCTCTTCATTCTAGATACTATATAGCTTTAATTTCTTCAGGGGAATCAATACTAGTAATTCCATGGCACAGTGCTACGCCTAGAGCATCTGATGCGTCAATTTCTAGTTTTCTTCGTATACGTAGTTTTCTCTTAACAAATTTCTGGAGTTCGTCTTTATCTGCTGCTCCATTACCAGTTATTATCATTTTGACTCTTCTTGGACTATATTCATAAATAGATCTGTCATCACCGCAACACGCAGATAAGGCAGCACCTCTAGCTTGACCAAGTTTAATTGCTGTTCCTGCATTCACGCTAAAAAAAACTGACTCCAATGCAATCTCATCTGGTTTATATATCTCTATTAAACGTTGTGTATTTTTATGTATTAAGGACAACTTAGTTGTATACAGATTTTTGAGTCCAGTTTTTATTATTTCATGGTGAATATAAGATAAATTATTATTCTCTGAATTAATAATTCCATAGCCTGTAATATTAGTTCCTGGATCAATACCTAATATGACTGACATATTAATTATAGAATATTGATGTTTGTATAAATATTTTGAACATCATCTAATTCCTCAAGGTTTTCAGTAAATAGTTCTACTTGCTCTATGTCGGTTTCATCAATATCACACATTGTCGTAGGCTCTAAAATTATTTCTTCATCTTTTGTTTGAAGTGATTTCTCTTCGAAGAAGGATTTTACTTTAAATAAATTAGCAGGCTCTGTATTAACAACACAGTTATTATCAATTTGTTCATAGTCAAGTATTTCTATTTCATCAATATAGTTAATCAAATCATCCTCTGAAGTATCTAGTAGTGTAAGAATACCTATTTTCTTAAAAAGATGTGCTACTGAGCCCTTGGTTCCAAGACTTCCATTATATTTTGTCAAAGCATGCCTTACCTCTGAGACTGTCCTATTTTTGTTATCAGTAAGACATTCAATAATAACTGCAATACCTCTAGGGCCATATCCTTCATATGTAATTTCCTCAAATGAATCACTACTTTGTCCTGAACCTTTTTTTATTGCTCTCTCTATCGTATCTTTAGGAACACTATTTTTATTAGCTTTAGACATAGCTAACCGTAGTCTAGAATTACTAGATATATCTGGTCCTGCTAGTTTGACAGCAACTGTAATTTCTCTAATGATCTTTGTAAATACTTTACCGCGTTTATTGTCTTGGGCTTTTTTTCTATGTTGTATATTTGCCCATTTACTATGTCCTGCCATTATGAAACCTTCTTTTTTTCTTGATAATATTTATCTTCAAATTCAATCATTCTGTTTATAGATTTTTTTGCAGATTGAATTATTGAATTACTTAATAGTATTTCATTATCACTTCTAAATATATCAATTAATTTTTGGGATGTGTTTAAATTCATCCAAGGACATCTTCCACAGCTTTTACATGTTGCCCCTTCGCCTTCAGTTGGTGCTTCATAAAAGTTCTTATCGGGTGATAGTTTTTGCATTTGATAAAAGATACCTTTTTCTGTTGCAACAATGATATTTTTTGATTTACTATTCTTTGATGCATTTATTAATTTTGTTGTAGAGCCTACAACATCAGCAAGTTGAATAACACTTCTAGGCGACTCAGGATGTACCAAGACTTCACAATCTTCAAGTTGCTTCTTGAGCTTTTTCAACTCTATAGTTTTATATTCTTCATGAACTATACATGAGCCATCCCAAATCTTCATATCTATACCAGTTTGATCTTCTATATATGCACCAAGGTATTTATCTGGCGCCCAAATAATTTTTTTTCCTTTTCTAGCTAAGTTTTCTACGAGAGGAATTGCAATACTTGATGTTACAACCCAATCTGAAATAGATTTTACTTCCGCACTTGTGTTTGCATACACAACAACTTCTCTATCAGGATATTCATTACAAAATTCTCTAAACTCATCAACCTTACAACTTTCATCTAACGAACATGTTGCTTCTTTATCAAGAACATATATATTTTTTTCTGGATTGAGTATTTTTGCAGTTTCTCCCATAAATTTAACACCTGCAATTATAAGGTTGGCTTCTTCCTGCTGTGAACCAAATTTTGCCATCTGCAGAGAGTCCGCAACACACCCTCCTGTATCTTCAGCGAGTTTTTGTAATTCTGCATCAACATAGTAATGAGCTATAAGCTTAGCATTATTTTTTTTCAAAAAATCTTTAACAAGATTTAACTTTTCGTTGTAATGACTATCCATTATTTAGGTTTATTTATTTTAATGCTTAATTCTCTCAACTGATCAGAATCAATCTCTGTAGGAGCATCAGTCAAAAGACAAGCAGATGATTGTGTTTTAGGAAATGCAATAGTATCCCTTATTGAGGTAAGATTTTTCAAAATCATTACAATCCTATCTAAGCCAAAAGCTATACCTGCATGAGGCGGGCAACCATATTCAAGTGCCTCTAGAAAAAAACCAAATTTATTATCAATATCTTCGTTTGTAAGATTAAGTGCTTTGAAAACATCCATTTGAAGAGATTTTTTGTGTATACGTACAGAACCTCCACCTATCTCATTCCCATTAAGAGTAAGGTCATATGCTCTTGATAGTGTCTTATCACTAAAATTTGATGCCTCATCATCAGATGGTGATGTAAAAGGGTGATGAAGTGATGTTAGTTGATTGCTATTTTTTTCATATTCAAACATTGGATAATCAATTATCCATAGGAATTTAAAATCGTTAGAGACTAAATTAAGATCTTTACCAATTCTTGATATAAGCGTAGACATAGAGCTATTAACGATATCAAGTGTATCTGCTGAGAAGAATATTAGATCACCAGACTTAGGTTTAACTATCTGTAAAATGTTTTGTATTTCATTTATGCTAAGGAATTTTTTTATAGGTGAGTTCACTCCAGATTCAATATCATCAATATTATCTATCTTAAAATATGCTAGACCTTTTGCTCCAAAAGTTTTTACTAATTCTGTATATTCATCTATATTTTTCCTGCTCATTTGACTTCCGCCAGGAATATTAAGTGCTACTATTCTCTTTTTAGAATCATTGCTACAGTCTTTAAAGACTTTAAATTCCGTATTTGTAAATATAGCTGTTATATCATTTAATATGAGAGGGTTCCTTAAATCTGGTTTATCACATCCATATTTATTCATAGATTCTTTGTAAGTCATCCTTGGGTAATCTAATTTTATATTCTGTTCAATAAGTGATGAAAATATTTTATTCATGAGAGATTCAGATAATTCCATAACTTGCTCCTCATCGTAGAAAGAACATTCGATATCCAATTGAGTAAACTCTGGTTGTCTATCTGCCCTTAAATCCTCATCACGAAAACATTTAGCAATTTGAAAATATTTATCAAGTCCTGAGATCATTAACATCTGTTTAAATAATTGTGGTGATTGTGGTAGTGCAAAAAAGTTGGATTTATGTACACGACTCGGTACTATGTAATCTCTAGCACCCTCTGGTGTAGGTTTTGTTAATATAGGAGTTTCTATCTCATTAAATTCATTTTCACTAAGATGATTACGAATTATGTTATAAAGTTTAGATCTAAATCTAAGATTATCTTGCATTTTAGATCCACGAAGATCGATATATCTATATTGTAACCTAAGGTCCTCATTAGTTTTTTCATCATTTATTTTAAATGGAGGAGTTTTTGAAGTATTAAGTATTACTAATTCATCAGCTATTAATTCAACTTCACCCGTTAGCATTTCTTTGTTGGCTGTACCATCGAGTCTTTTTTTAATGCTCCCTTTTATTTCAAGAACATATTCTGTTCTAAGGTTTTGGGCCTGCTCAAATACTTTCTTATTATCAGGATTGAAAACGACTTGAAGAATACCAGTATGATCCCTCAAATCAATAAAAATTACACCGCCGTGATCTCTTCGTGTGTTGACCCAGCCATTAACTACTAGATTGTTGTTGATAGCTTTATTATCAACACTACCGCAGTATGTTCTATTCATTTTATGTATCCGTTTTTTTTGTACTTGGTTTCTTAGTTTTAAAATCAGTCTCATACCAGCCTGAGCCTTTAAGTCTGAAACCTGATGATGATACTAGTCTTTGTACCTTACCGTCGTTACCACACTTACAATTAGTAAGCTTATTTTCAGATATTTTTTGAATCACTTCGAATGTCTCTCCGCAATCCACACATTTATATTCATATATCGGCATAATTATTGGCTAAAATCATTTATGATTATTGAAATATTATACAAAAAAAATCTTCTTTTATCTCTTTTAAATTTAATGCTATAATGCCACAAATTTCATGAAAGCCATACTTAAAAGCCTTATATTATTAATACTCACTACATCATATATTCATGCAGACGAATACACTGGTAAGGAAAAATCAGAGACTTGTGTCGGCTGCCATGCAATAGAAGGATACAATAATACTTATCCTACATATAAGGTTCCTAAATTAGGTGGTCAACATGCTGATTACATTATATCGGCACTTAAATCTTATCAAAATGGTGATCGAAATCATCAAACTATGCATGCTAATGCATCAGGATTATCTGATCAAGATATCATTGATATAGCTAACTACTTTGAGTCAATTAAATAATGAGAAACTTGGTTATCATATGCTTCACACTTTTAGTGAGTAACATTGTCATAGCAGATAGTAGTTATGATAGAGGTAAAGAAAAATCAGTAACTTGCTCGGCTTGTCATGGAACAGATGGTAATAATGATAATAAGATGTATCCCCGACTAGCAGGCCAATATAAAAATTATCTTATACATGCTCTTAATTCATATAAGAGTGGTGAGAGAAAAAATGCGATTATGAGTGGTTTTGCTGCAGGTTTATCAAGTCAAGATATAGTAGATCTATCAACATATTATTCAAAACAGAAAGGTTTGAATATAATACCTAAGAATTAATTATCTTTTTCTATTAGTAAATATAATGCTGGTATTAAGTAGAGCGTGATAAATGATGCTAGGGCAATCCCTCCAAAGACAACTACTGCCATAGCAAAACGACTTTCTGCTCCTGCACCAGAACTTATAATTAAAGGTATTGATCCTAATAATGTTGATATTGTTGTCATGATTACTGGTCGAAATCTTATGATTGATGATTCAATTATAGCTTTTGATATTTTCACTCCTTCATCTTTAAGTTGATTGGCAAATTCTACAACCAGTATGCCATTTTTAGCTATTAGTCCAATCAGCATAAGAAATCCAATTTGACTATATACATTCAATGATCCTCCTGTAACAAATAAGGAATAAATTCCAGCTGTCATAGTTATCGGTACGGTTAAGATAATTATTAAAGGATTTCTAAAACTCTCGAATTGCGCAGATAAGACCAGATAGACTACTAATATAGCAAGAAGGATTGTTAGTTCTAATTTATAACCTGTTTCATAATACTCCTTTGATGCTCCTGCATATGATATTTTTGCGTTTGAGGGAAGAATATCAGATGAGGCTTTAGATAATTCATCTAGAATGACTCCAAGGGATGATCCTGGCGCTATGCTTGAAGATAGTGTAACAGATGGTAATCTATTAATACGTTTAAGACTTTTGCTAGTGGCTTCAACAGAATTTGTAACTAAGTTACTCAGAGGTATAAGCTCTTTAGTAAGGCTAGACTTAATGTAGATATTGTCAAGATTCGATACATCAACTAAATATTTATCGTCTGCTTTCACTACTACGTTATAAGTTAAACCGTCTTTAGAAAATTTTGTAACTTTGCGTGATGCATAAAGAGCATCTAATGTAGTTGCAATATCATCAGCAGATACACCAAGATTTGAAGCAGCGTCCCTATTGATTTTTAAATTTATCCGAGGTTTATCAACCTTATAATCGATTCTTGCACTTCGAAGACCAATATCTTCAGAAATATTTTTTATACTTTCCCCCCACTCTCCCACCTGATCATAATTTGTCCCGCTTATAACAAAACGAACGGGGGATTTAAAAGGGCTTTGGCCAAGACTAGGTGGATTAATCGTAAAAATCATTGCACCAGGCATTGAAATTAATTTTGGAAATATTTCTCTGACTATTTCTCTTTGATGTCTTCGATCTTCCCAAGGGGTTAAAGATGCGAATATAAATGCAGAATTAACATTACCAGGTTGTCCAGAAAATCCTGGTGCTACAATCGCAAAAACAGTTTTAATTTCTCCTTTGTTGACATATTCCTCTAAGACATTTTCAACTTTTTTTACCATGTTGTCTGTGTAATCTAAAGATGATCCCTCTGGGGCATTAACGGAAACTATGAAAATACCTCTATCTTCAGATGGCGCAAGTTCTTTAGGTAGAAACTGAAATAGTAAAACAGATATTATAATAAAAATTATTGTAACAGAATAAACTATTTTAGGTTTATTTTGTGAAGCGAGTAGTGATGCTTCATAAAATTTTTTAAATTTAATAAATAGCTTTCTTTCAGATTGATCTTCATCTTTTTTAAGAAGCTTAGAGCACATCATAGGTGTCAATGTTAGTGCAACAAAACTAGAGATGATCACGGCAAAGGATAATACGACACCAAATTCTATGAATAATCTACCTGTCTTACCTCCCATAAAAGATAACGGTAGAAATACACTTACAAGTACGAGCGTTGTAGCAATTACAACAAATGTTATCTGTTTAGCTCCGTTAATAGCTGCTGTATAATTATCTTCCCCATTTTCTATTCTTCTTTTTATATTTTCCATTACAACAATGGAATCATCTACAATTAAGCCTATAGCTAACACTAGTGCCAGAAAAGTTAATACATTAAGTGAATAACCAAAAACATGAATAATGAAAAATGTTCCTATGATTGATATTGGAATAGTTACAGCAGGAATAATTGTTGCTGCCTTTGATGATAAAAAATAATAAACAATTAAAATAACTAAAATCATAGAGACCGTTAAAGCAAACCTTATTTCATTAATCGATTCATTGACAAATTTAGATTGATCATAGCCTATACTCATATCTATGCTTTCAGGAAGAGAGGGTCTTATAAGTTCTAATTCATCTTTAATATTATTCGCTACATCTAGAACATTAGATTTTGTCTGTCTTACGATCCCTAGACCAATAGCGCTTTTTTTATTTGCTCTTAGAAAACCCCTTTCAGATTCAGGTCCTATTTCTATTTTTGCAACATCTGACAAAAGAATTTTTGAATCCCCGAAATGTCTAATAACAATTTTACTATATTCATCTAAAGTTTTAAGTTTTGAGTCTAGCTTAAGCCCAACTTCACGTTCGGATGACTCAAATCTGCCAGCGCCTCTTTCAATATTTTCATTTTTTATAGCTCTAATTACATCGACGATGGTTAGTTGCCGTGAAGCAATTTGCTCCGGGTCCATCCATATCCTTATTGAATATTTCCTCTCCCCTCCGATGGTTATCGAAGCAACACCTGGTTGTATCGATAATCTATCAACAATATTTCTATCTAAATAATCATTAAGTTGAATAGATGTAAGAATATCGCTAGAGAAGCCAATCCACATGATTGCTCGAGCATCAGAATCTGATTTAGCAATACGAGGATTATCAGCATCATCCGGAAGCAAAGCAGCGATTCTTGAGACCTTATCTCTTACATCATTGGCGGCGGTGTCTAAATTAGTTTCTAGAGTGAACTCTACTCGTATTTTAGATAATTCATCTCTACTTTCAGATGTAATTTCTCTAATGCCAGATATTCCTGAGAGACTATCTTCAATGATTTCAGTAACATCTCTTTCTAGTATCTTCGACGATGCGCCAGTGTAAATTGTTGTAACTGTTACGACTGGTCTATCAATATCAGGATACTCTCTGATAGTTAGTTTGTCATATGAGGCTAAACCAATCAAAATTACAAACAAACTTAAAACAGCTGCAAAGACAGGACGATTGACAGTGACTTCAGATATATGCATTAATTTTCAATAATTTTAATTTTAGAACCATCTTTGAGTTTTTCATGACCTAAAGTTACCACCTTGTCGTTAGATTTTAGTCCACTAAGAATCTGTATCATGCCATTACTGGTAATACCAAGATTTACTTTTTTTAGTTTTGCAACGTTTTCATCAATGACAAATACGTAGCTGTAGTCTTTAGATGTAAGGACTGATTCTTCAGGAATTAACATTGTATCTTTAATTTCTTCAAGAACTATATCAATATTAATTAATAAACCGGGACGAAGATTTTTATTTTTATTATCAATTATCGCATATGCTCTTATGGTACGTGAGTCTCTATTAACTCTTTGATCAATATTTGAAATAACGCCAAAATATTTCTCTTCAGGGAAAAGTTTTGAGCTGGCTATATATTTAATATTTTGTGATATTTGTGGCAAGATTTTCTCAGGCAAATAAATAAATGCTTTCATGGAGGACATGTCATCGAGTGTTAACAAAAGATCACCATTTTTCAATTTGTCACCTACTTTATAATCTGTTAGCCCTACATATCCATCGAATGGTGCAGTGATTGATATTTCACCGATTGAAGATGTAGATAAAATGGAAAAAAGTTTATCCCCTTTTTCTACAAAAGAGGATTCTTTGAAGAATATTTCATTAAGAATACCATCAGTTTTTGAAACAACATTGTATGATGTTTTTGCTTCTATAACAGATGTTGCTGGATAAATTTTATTTATTGAATCAATTTTGACCTCTTCTGCTGCAACCGATGTTATTCTAGTTTGATTTGCAAAAGATTTATAAAATTGTATTTTTGTATAAAGATTAAAAGCTCCATATAAAAGACCAACAATTACGATGGCTGCTATTATTTGGAATGCTTTTAGTCTTTTAAAATAATCTAGCATTATCTTTTAAACCATATTAAAGAAATAAATCTTCCTGTTATTTTATTTTTTCTATAAGAAAAAAGTCTGTTGTCCTTGCAAGTGCAAGCTGGTGATATTGTAACATCAGTTATCCCTATTTTACGTAAAATATCATAGGCAATATTTTTAATATCCATATTATATTTACCACTTTTATTGTGCTTGAAATGTGAAGTATGCCCTGGGAAAGATCTTAAAATATCACTGTCGACCTCATACATATCTCTGCTAATAGATGGTCCAATAAGAACCTTCAAATCTGAGCATTTACTAAAAAAAATGTTATCAAAGAATTTCTCAATGATATTTGATTTTAAACCTCTCCAACCAGCATGGATACATCCAATGAAAGTACCTAATTTATCAGTAACTAATAATGGTATACAATCAGCGGTCAGCACAGCACATGCAATTTTCTTGTTTCTTGTAAAGATACCATCCGTATTTGTATAATTCTTATAATAGATGAGCTCTTTTGTTTTATTCGTATGCAACTGATTCATAAAAGCAATATTATTAATTGAGTACAAATTTTTTAAATCGTTGATATTTGATTTAACAGCATTTTCTTTATCTCCGACATTAAATGAAAAGTTTGCATATTTATATTGATTTCTACTGTACCCCTTTTCATTAGAAGATATAAAGTATCCTATATTTTCAGGAATGCTCCAATGTGTTTTATATTCTTTAATCATTATTTTCTTTATTAAGTTCGTTTAATAGCAAACTATATTCTTTAGGATAATCAGCAGTATAAGTTTTTAATTTATTTGTTTTAGGGTCTTTGAAAGACAGTGAATATGAATGTAAATATTGAAGAAATAATGGATCTATAGTTTTTGTAAGATTTAAGTTTTTAGTAAAAAAATTTTTTTTATAACCGTACGTTGTGTCTCCTATTACAGGATTATTCAAATGAGATAAGTGAACTCTAATCTGATGAGTTCTGCCTGTAATAAGCTCGACCTCTACATGAGATGCTCTTTTAAATTTAGTTAATGGTTTTATTTTAGAGATTGCTTGTCTACCATTTGACTGGATAGACATTTTTTTTCTATTTACAGGATGTCTTCCAATTGGCTCTTCTACAACTGTAGGTTTATCAATATTTCTGATAACCAAGGCATGATATAGTTTTGTAAATTTTTTATTTTGAAGTTGCTGACTTAAAAAATTATGTGACGCTAGATTTCTGCAAACCACTAATATCCCAGAAGTATCTTTATCAAGTCTATGGATAATTCCTGTTCTAGGTACTTTAGACAGTTCAGGATATTTATAATAGAGTCCATTTTGTAACGTCCCAGAATAATTGCCAGGAGCTATATGAGTTACAACGCCTGATTTTTTATTAACGACAATATAATCATCAGTTTGATCTATAATATCAATATCCATTTTCTCTGCAGCTAAATTCATTGATGGTTGCGATTTTATAGAAATAGATACATTACAGCTCTCGGTCAATTTCTCCTTTTGACTACACGTTTTTCCATTAATTAAAATATCATTGTTACTTATCCATTTTTGTATGGTTGATCTCGAATATTCGGGAAAATGAATAGCCAAAAGCTTATCAATTCTTTCTGGCATGTCTACTTCTAATCTAAAATCATAAATGTGAGAATCATTCATGCTATAATGATATAACGATGAGAAAATATAATCTTTCATTTGTTGTCCTTATATTGCTGATATTACAGAGTTGCGCATACTTTGATAAGGTGACAATTGATCCATATAAAAGCATGAGCGAAGCTGAGCTGTACGAACAGGGTTCAGTATTTCTCGCAAATGCGGATATACCGGCTGCAATTAACGTATTTGGAACTTTAGAGGCTAGATTTCCATTTTCAACTTATGCACAACAATCTATATTAGATTTGGCATTTGCGTATTACGATTTTGGACAAAAAGATGAAACTATAGCGGAATGTGATAGATTTATTGATCTTTATCCAAACCACCCTAATCTAGATTATGCATTCTACTTAAGGGCATTATCAAATTTAGAAAAAGGACAACCATTTTTTCAAGAGATATTGGGGCAAGATGTTTCAAAATATGATGTCACAAGACTTAAAGAAGCTTATGATGATTTTCTTCTTGTTACAAATAGATTTAAAGGAAGTAAATATGCGGAAGATGCAAGCAATCGACTAATTTTTCTCAGAGATAGTATGGCAAAACATGAAGTTTATGTAGCGAGTTATTATTTAAAAAGAGGCGCATATTTAGCCTCTAGTGAGAGAAGTAAATACATGCTTGAAAAGTATCCTGGTGCACCAGCAACCAAGGATGCATTGATTATTTTAATTGAAAGTTATAACAAACTTGAAATGATTGACCTTGCAAAATCAACTGCAGATGTGCTGAGTCAAAACTTCTCAAACTATTCTTATATGATAAATGAAAATAAAATGGTTATTATCAAAGATAGTACTAAAAAGGATGTTATAGAGAAAAAATCATTTTTTGACTTAGGTTTGTTCTAGATTATCTTTTGGCAATTTGCATACAGGTATCGGGTTCATTTTATGAACATTATTTTTTCTTATAATTTCATATTTCTCACGATTCATTGAATCAGAATTTATCATTGCTTCTTCTAACTCATCATATGAGAGACCTAACTGTTTTTCATCTGTTCTGTCATCATCCCATAAACCATCCGTAGGTTCAGCATCAATTATTCTTTGATCAATTTCTAATGTTTTTGATAATTCTCTAACTTCAGATTTCATCAAATCTGCTATTGGAGAAATATCAACAC